>WOR8_10000768_pt1 | contig 36838 bp, 33 predicted proteins | sample DeeMarSeWOR38_10_FD_19890 | JGI IMG/M metagenome (IMG submission 19890) | reverse complement strand
GCTTATTGAACAATTAAAGATGGCAGACAGAGCAGAAAAACTTCAGGCAACTGAGAGTTCCTGATGAAACTTCGGACAGGTTGATTACTTTCCGTTTTTAAAATTCTGAAAAATTCCAATAATATAAAAAGATGCAAATCCGATCAGTGAGAGTGCAACATCACCAACATTTACAATAAAATAATTTTGATTGCTTAATAAAAAAAGAAAAGTTTTAACTAATAATAACGCTGTAAAGAAGAATGCAAATCCGAAAAGACCTGACCTAAGGGGGATTAAAAGGTAACTATAAAAAAGTCGAAAAAAAGAGTTTTTTCTGTGGTTTATCACCACATTTGGTATAATTACACCTTTCATAATAGACCCGTTAATAGTAATATTTTCACTGTTTACCTCGTAAATATAATAGTTTAACGTATTAACTTCAAAATTACTTTATAAATTTATTATAAGTGGTAATAATTTAATGGTTTAGTCTATATGAGATCTCATATAAATTTGAAATAATAAAGTTTATGTTCTGCTAAAGGTAAATAAAAGGGGTATCAAGTGATTTAAATAACTGTTCATTGAAATTTATTTCACAGACTGAATAGAAACCAGGCTAATATCATCTTCAAACTTACCCTGTGAAAATTCTGAAACGGTTGACTCAATTCTTGTCAGAACTGAATCATTTCCATTAAAATTATCAACAATATTTACGAGTCTTGCAGAACCAAACTGTTCCCCTTTTTCGTTAGTGGTTTCTATGATACCATCTGAAATTAATATAGCACAATCACCCGGATTCATTTTAACTTCAAAATCCTGGTAATTAGAATCCTCAGAAAAACCAAGCAGCATTCCTTCCGAATGAATTTTTGATGAATTTGAATCATTTAATTTCTTATAAATGATCGGTAAATCCCCAGCTCCGGAATATTTTAAAACCATGTTTTCCTTATTTAAAATGATTATCGATAATGTTGTAAACACCTCGGATATTTTTGAATCCTGATAGATCGAGTGATTTACCTTCTTTAAAATTGAACTGGGTGATGTAGCATCACCATCTTCAAAAACACTTCTAACAGCACTTCTCACATATCCTGCATAAGCAAAGGCAAAATACCATGCGCCCCATTTTTTACCCATAACATCACCAAGAATTATTGCGAGCTTATTTTCATCCAATTGAATATAATCTATAAAATCGCCACCCGGCACACCTGAATATGGTACATGCCAGTGTTCAATTCTAAAATTTTCAAACCGTGGCTTTGAAGTAGGAACAACTTTAGCTCTGATTGAATCAGCTGCATAATGCAGTTCGGATACGATTTTGTTTCTTGTTTTATTTAAGCTTTTAACAATTGCAGATACTTTGGCCACGACAACTTTTGGACCGGCAGTTTTAACAATGTAATCTGTAATATCCAAATTGTATCCTTCCAAAATATCCTTCTCATTGCCTTTTGCAGTAAGAAAAATAAAGGGAATTGAGGAGAGAAAAGAATCTTCAAGAACCATTTTTCTTAGTTGAAAGCCATCTGTTTTAGGCATCATTATATCAGACAAAATAACATCAGGCATAAAAGATTTTATCAGTTTGTAACCTTCTTCGGCATTGTTAGCTACTTTGCAATCAAAACCTGCCTTGTTCAAATTGTATTGAAACAATTGTGAAATCGTTACATCATCATCAACCAAAGCAATTTTGACGATTGTATTTTCATCATTCAGGGATTCATCATATTTTTGCTTTATACCGTAGATTTTATGAATTTCAAATCGTCTTATCAAAGCTTTTACTTTTATGAGTAATTCCTGAACGTCGAACGGCTTTGTAATAAAATCATCCCCTCCCACATTAAGAGCTTTAGTTTTGTCTTCCAGAGTATTTTTTGCGGTTACAAAAACAAATGGTATAAAATGGTACTGCTGATCTTCGCGGACTTTTTCGCAAAATGTAAATCCATCCATTTTGCCAAGGTTTACATCGCAAAGTACAAGATCTACCTGGTTATCATTTAAGAATTGAAAACCCTCATCTGTATCCTGTGCCACTTTATAATTATTTAGAATGAGATGGTGTGATAAAAGCTTACGGATGGTAATATCATCATCAATAACAAGAATAGTTTTTTTATCATCTGCAAACATATTAATCGAGCAAACATTTTTCTGTATTCATTCAATTTTGAATTAACCTAATTAACAAAAAAATAGAATAATTGAATGTTCTAATAAATTTAATTGAAACTTTTAACTGCCTCCTCAGGCGATTTAAAGCTTTCAAAAACTCTGTACATACGTGTAAGTTCAAACATCGAGCTTACAGCGGGTTGAAAACCAACCAGTCTTAAATCCCCTCCACTCCCGGTTACCTTTTTTAATGCAACAACTAAACTGCCCAGAAATGTTGAATCTATAAATTCACAGCGAGAAAGATTCACGACAATTTTTTTGTTCCCTTTATTTATCTCCTCCATTAACTGGTTTTTAAATTCTTCCGCTTCTTTAAGAGTTGCCCGAAGTAGGTTTACATTTAATACAACTACTTTGTTATTGGTGGTTCTCTCAAAATCCATATTAATTATCCCACGGAATATTTAATTATTTACTCAAAAGACCTGTTTTCAATACTGTATTTTTCCATAAGTCTGTATATGGTAGCCCTTCCGAGCTGCAATCTTTTGGCTGCTTCAACTATATTGCCTTTTGTAACCCTAAGTGCATGCCTTATTGCTTCTTCTTTAATTTTTTCGAACGGAACGATATTATCATCGGTAAATATTGTCCCAGGCTGATCGAAAAACCCGGATTTGTCTGCGGCTTTTATGTGCTGCGGAAGTTCATCAATATCAATAACCTCTTTATCAGAAATAATTAAACATCGTTCAATAGTATTTTCCATTTCGCGAATATTACCCGGCCAATCATATTCATAAATTAACTTAAGAGCTTTTTTTGTAAAGCCCCTCATATTCTTACCTAATTTTCTGTTGAACTCTTCTACAAAATGTTCAGCTAATACCAATATATCGGATCTTCTTTGTCTTAAAGGAGGAATAAAGATCGGGAATGAATTTAGTCTATAGTATAAATCCTCTCTGAATTCTTTTGTCTCTACAGCAGATTTTAAATCTCTGTTAGTCGCGGAAATAATTCTAACATTAGTTTTAATTAATTCTGTACCTCCAACACGTTCAAATTCTTTATTCTGAATTACTCGTAAAAGTTTTGCCTGTAAAAGCATTTCAAGTTCACCAACTTCATCTAAAAAAATCGTTCCGTCTTTTGCAAGTTCAAATTTTCCAAGCTTACGCTGATGTGCTCCTGTAAACGATCCTTTTTCATGTCCAAATAGTTCACTCTCTAAAAGCTCTCTTGGAATTGAAGCGCAGTTAACGACGACAAATGGTTTATCTTTTCTCTTACCGTTATAATGAATTGCCCTGGCGATTAATTCTTTTCCTGTTCCGCTTTCACCATAAATTAATACAGATATATCGTTATCTAGGACCTTGCTAACGAGTTTAAAAACATCCTGCATTTTTCCATCAGCAGTGATGATGTTATCAAAGCTGTATTCCCTGCGAACATTTTCTTTAAGGTTTTGAAGTTCTTTCTGAAGGTCGTAATTCTTAATTGCATTTTTGATTGCAAGTTCCAGCTTTTGCTGATCGATTGGCTTAGAGAAGTAATCGTATGCACCATATCTTAAAGACTCCACTGCAACTTCAATACTGCCTTGAGCAGAAAGCATTATAACCGGAAGGTTTTCATCCATCTGTCTAATTCTTTTTAAGGTTTCAATGCCATCCAGACCCGGAAGCATAATATCCAAAAGAATAAGATCAGGCTTAGAATTAACTTTGTAACCCCATTTATCTTTAACCCAAAAGGAAAGTAATTTAGAGATTGACTGCTCGTCATCAACTATGTAAATAACCTTATTGTTCAAAAATTACCTCAGTTTTTTTCAATTTTACTTGTTTTTGGCAATTTTACCATAAAAGTCGTGCCATTTCCTACATCGCTTTGAACAGTAATCAAGCCTTTATGCAAATCGACTATTTGTTTCACAAAAACCAAGCCAACTCCTGTCCCGGGTATATCGGAACCCGGTCTGCTAACCCTATAAAACCTCTGAAAAATATAAGTTAGGTCCTTTTCAGGGATACCAATACCGGTATCGCTGACAATTATTTCGATCTCTCTGTAGAGATTATTTGCAATAATTTTTACTCTTCCGTGTTCATCGGTAAACTTGATGGCGTTATTTACCAGGGCATTTATAGCCTGATAGAGTCTCTCATTATCAGCTTCAATTAAAATTTCTTCCTCAGGATTTTCCAGGGTTAAGGTAATATTTTTCTGAGATGCAAAATCCTTATTTGTTTCTGCAACCTCCTTTAAAAGCTTCACTGCATCAAAACTATCTTTCTTTAGTGTAACACCCGAGCCCTCCAATTTTGATAAATTAAGGATGTTATTTATAAGCTTGGCCAAACGTTTTCCTTCATTTAAGATAACGTTGTTAAATTCTTTTTTCATTTCCAGCGGAAGATTTGGATCGGATTCGATAGTTTCAGAAAATCCAATAATGGATGCAAGCGGGGTTCTGAACTCATGAGAAATATTGGATATGAATTCCTGCTTTAGTCTGTTAAGTTCATCAATCAATGACTTTTTTTGCTGTGCCCTGGTACGTTCGACTTTAATTAGCCTGTTTGCTTCTAATATTTTCGGCCTAAGCTTATTAAGTTCAACTTCATATCTATTTTTTTCACCAACATTTTTTCCTATTCCAATCATTCCGATTATGTTCTCATCTTTTTCTATTACCCGGCAATTTATTTCAAGCGGAATTGTTATTTCGTATTTTGACAGCAATGAAACTTCAAAATTTACCGTTGTTTTTTTTATCAGAGCTTCGTTAAATAAATTTGTGATTTTTGTGAAGTGTTCAGGATCTACAAATTCTGTAAAGTGTTTTCCTTTTAAATTCTCCGGTGAATATTCCAGAAGTTCTAGTCCTGATTTATTAATCAGAAGGAACTTTCCTTCTCCATCTAATATGAATACTAAATCCGGCGAAGTTTCAATTAGACAATTAAAATTTTCTTCCCAATTATTTAGTAATCCATTTCCTTCAGACAGTACCTGAGAATTGTCATTAATTACAACCTCCTGATGCGAACTTTCAAACTCATTACTGTCCAGCCACTTTTTAACCTGCCGGCTCAAGAACGGAAGGACAGCCATTATGTAGTTTATAGATTCATTACTAAATTGATTTGCTTCTTCAGCGAAAAGTAAAATATAAACAGCTTGATTTTTTTCATTATCTAAAATCAGGTCTTTAATAAAGCAAGAGTTGTAAGAGTTAGTTTTTGTAAGATCATTCAACTGAACAGAGTTACAATCTAACCTATCTGTTTTTTTTAAGTTGAATAGATAGTCATTAACAAGATCGAACTCTTCCGGTTTTGCTCCCAGAATAGTTAGCACTTTAAATCCATCTGTTTTGACCAGAAGCAGGTAACTACATTTGCTTGAGCTTATTTTTGAAATAATCTGAAGCGTATTTTCAATTAACTCAAACATTTATTCTATTTAATATTCTCAAAAAAATACAGATTGAAATTTAACTTTAATTGATTAAAAATCTAAATAATCGATTTTTTTCAGGGAAATTAAAATTATAATTAAGTTAAATTTTTGAAAAATCGGCGGGCGTTAATAGTTTATTTTTTCATTCTGTATCGCTTCATAGTATCGTCTGATCAATTCCTCGTAATCTTTTGTATAGCCTTCCTTTACTGCTTTGTTTAATTCATCTCTCATCTTTTTTAGCACAGTCTCATCAGAAATAATCAAGTCCGAAGGTGATTCTCTTAAATCAGTTTTCCCGGTTCTGGATTTTCTTTCTTTTTCAAAATCCCTTTCATTAATGGACCGCTGTGCATCTAGCATTCTGGATAAAATGTTTTCCTGCTTTTGAATCAGATCATCATCCAGTTTTTCAGTGTTCATATCCGTAATAACCTCTTGCATTTGGTTAACAATATCATCCAGATCACCAGGCAGTCTTGATGATTGACCGGAAAGTTTTGCTTCCTGATTTAGCTGAGCCAGCGACTTCCCAATTAATTCCTGCTGCTGGGATAACCTTTGTAGTTCCATTTGCTGTTGAGGATTCAATCCACCTTGCTGCATTTTCTGCAGCATTTGTGTTAGATCATTTAAATTCATCTGTTGTCCTGACAGTTGCTGAAGCTGCTGCATTAAAGACATCATTCCACCCCCACTTCCACCCTGCATCATAGCTTCCATAGAATTTTTCATCATCATTGCAGATTCGTTTAGCGATTCCATTGCTTCGGTCTGCTGAATAGCTGAAAATGTTCCATTCCTGCTCTGCATAGACTGAATTGCTATTTCCATCTGCTCTATTGCTTCACCGATAGATTTACCCATTTCAGGTGTAATTGCAAAAGTTTTTTGTGACAGATCAGCCATTTGTTTTAAAAGATTCTGCAGGTTGTTGCTAAGAATTTTTTGCTTCTGTGCAAGATCATTTAACTGTAGTGAATTTGCATCCAGTTTTTCTGTCTCGGATTTTAATTCTTCCTGTTTTTTCGAAAGCAAAATCAGGTTATCCAGCATTCTCATCATTTCCGTAAAGGTTTGCATCTGATTTTGCTTCTGCATTGCTTCTTTCATCTGCTGCATTCCCTTATTCATTTGATTCATATTTTGAGATAATTGCATCTGCTGATTCAATGCCTGCTGCTGCTGGTTCTGCTCTAAATTTTTCGATGCTTCCTGTGACAATTTTTGGTTTTGCTGTTTATTAAACTCCTCAATCATCTCTTGCAAGTCCTCGATCGGCATATCATCAAGTTCACTCATTTTTTCCCGGAGTTTTTCCATCTCTTGTTTTAAACGATTCAACTCATCTGTCAGTTTATCCTGTCGCTCAGATAATTTTTCACTACTATTTTTATCCGAGAGATCTGATCCTTCTGTCTGCTCGCGCAAATTTTCCAGTTCTTTTTCGATCTCTTCCATTCGTTTTACAAGCTCATCAATTTTTTGCTCAATTTGAATTCGTTTTAACAAATTCAATGTGCGTTCAATACTTTTCTGAAACCTCTCCTCATCAATTTTAAAATTCTCCAGTGCATCCTGCGTCATGTTCCTGTTCATATCTCTTAGTAAATTCTGGAGCTGTTCCATTGCTCGCTTCATTGCCTCACTTGTCAGTTCATCCATAAGCTCCTGCAGCTCCATATATTTCTGAAGTGTTTCTTCAGACAATAAATTATTCTCCTGCAGATTTTGCTTCATTTCTCCGAGCTGATCATTTATTTCATCAACTTTTTCCTGAAGCTCCTGAAATTTTTCCAGCGCATTTTCAATTTTTTCCTTTTCTTCCCATGTAAGTTTCTGATCATCAACTTTCAGCTCCTTATCAATTTGTTCCAGAGTTTTTTTCAACTGCTCAGCTTCCTTTAAGGTTTTCTCAAGTTCCGTTTCGGTTTGAGCATGAATCTGGTCCGCTTCATATAATATTTCATCAAGCGAGGGAACTCTTACAGTAAACGCCGGCGTCTTGGCAGATTTCGGACCGCTTACATTATCATTATCAAAAATTTCAAGATAATAAGTCACTACATCATTTACGCCAAGTGTTAAACTTGTTAAGTTCCAGATATAATTTATATCTAACTCAGTAAAATTTTTATCAATAGGAATTTCAATTGAACTGAATCCAGCATGCGGCGGTTCATACTTTGAAGCAGACAATCTGTAGTGCAGTAGAAGTTTTGAAAAACCATAATCATCTGAAACTTTTGATATAAGATTCACACGATTATCATTTGCGAGTGAAATATTTTTATCGGGTGAGATTAATTCAATAGAAGGATATGCATCGTAAACAGCTCTTATACTATAAGTGATCGGTGCTAAATTATCATTACCGTTATCATCCCTTATTTTAATCCTGTAATCTTTATCACCAATAATTTTAAAAGCCCCGGATGAATTTATTTCCTCAACAGATAATTCAACAATTGAAGAATCACTGAACTCCAGATAAGCCTGTTTCAGATTTTTATTTGAAGATATTTTAAATTCAATCTTTGTCCCGATAAGTGAATTTACATTTCCATTATCTTTCTGCACCGTTTCAGGTATCTGAGAATACCTGGGCGGTTTAATCGTAAGTTCAAGTGATTCGATGATAGGGCGATCAATTACGGAAATTTCAAATAACTCGCTTTTTATATTTTCGGCTTCTGCAAAATATCTGAATGAGCTTCTGACATTACTGAGTGTATAGTAATAAATACCTGTTGAGTCTGCAGCAAGTTTTTGCTCATGAAAATCTGTTTCCTCCTCATTTCGTGTTGAGATAAACACATCATCCGGCTTTGAACCTTTTATTTTTACTGAAATTAAGAGATTATCACCTTTTGTAATTTCTTTGTTTCCTGGATTTACTTCTATAATAAACTTTGGTGGTGGAATAAATTCCCGGCTGAAATTAATTAACCTGTTTGAGGCAGAGGTCATTCCCGGTACAAACAAAAAAAGGACAATACAAAAAGTTATCAATCCTATGAAATAAGGAAAAATTTTTTTGGGGCGCTCGAATTTTACAGTTGAACTGAAGTTTAAATCTCTAACCCGATCATATAAATTTTTGAATGCAGCATCAATTAAACTTAAGGAGTAAAATGATTTTTGCTTCACCTCAGATACTATCTGCATTGAATTGAGAAGATCATCTTTTATATTCGGAAAATTTCTTCCGACTTCTTTCGCCGTACTGCTGTAACTTTCTTTTCTTAAAAATCCGAAGTATTTGAGAATTGGGTATATAATAAAATATATAAAAAGTCCCGCTGCAATTAATAGAAAGAGTACAAACAATACAGTTCTGACAATTGAATTAAAGTTTGCAATTAGTTCAAGGAAAGAATAAAAAGTAAAATTGGCAAAAACAACTAATACAAAAACCTGGATACCCAGAAGTAAAAATTGAAAATGCTTTTTCCTGATGACTCCTTCAAGTTTGTTTATAATTTCCCGGTAATATTTCGATTCTGTTCCCATAAATATTATTGTACTAAAGACCATATTACAATGTTAGTACCAAATTTTAGTGCTTCTTCTCTTTTCTCCTCCGGATCGTTATGGACGGATGCATCCGCCCAGCCATCACTTGGATTTGACTCGTAGGTGAAATAAACAGCCAAACGATTATCCAAAAAAATTCCAAATCCCTGTGGTGGATTTTTATCATGCTCGTGCGTCTTCGGTGGTCCGTTTTCAAAATTGTAAAAAACTTTATACAATCCGTAATTAAACGGAAGTTCAACAAGATCATTTTCAGGAAAGACTTTTTTCAATTCACGTCTTACAGCAGCGTTCAAACCGTAATCATCATCAATATAAAGAAACCCTCCACTTTCCAGATACAATCGCAGTCTTTCCACTTCATCTTTTGAAAATAAAACATTACCGTGTCCGGTCATAAATAAAAACGGATAAGAAAACACTTCATCCGAGGAGATCTCAACGAATTCATATTTTGCATCAACTTTTATATTTGTGTTCTGCTGGATAAAGTTAAGCAAATTGACTTCTGCAGAGGGATCATTGTACCAATCACCACCACCGTTATATTTTAAACGAACGATTTGAAAACCGTCTTGATTTTGTGCTAATGAAATAATTGATACCGAGACAAAAATTAGAATTATTCTAATCATACAAGATCATTTTAACTTTGTGCAATGATTTAACAGCAAATATAGTTTCAAAATAAAAAAAATGCAGCCATTTAATCAGTACCATTCAATAAAATAGGGCAGCATTACTTAATTTGCTGCCCTGATTTTTCAAATAGGAAAGAATTATTCCCTAAAACTTGCCCCCTGTAGCTTTAGCGAAGGAGAAGCATTTTCTTTACAGAATTAAATTCTCCTGTTATGAGTTTATAGAAGTAAACACCGCTCGAGAGAGATTCGGCATCAAAATAAACCGAATAATTTCCAGGCTGTTGAAAACCGTCAACAACAATTGCTACATTTTCACCAATACTATTGAATATAATTAATTGAACCTTGGTTTCTTTAGCAATTGAATAATCAATTCTTGTACTTGGATTAAAAGGATTTGGATAATTCTGTGCAAGATCAAAAACGTCAGGAGTTGAAATTTCAACAGCTGAACCCAAATCATAATAAGTAAATGAGCCGTTTAGATCTATCTGCTTAATCCTGTAATAATAAATTCCAGATCCCAGACCGAGGTCTGAGAAAGAATAAGTACTTGATTCCGTAGAAGTTCCGCTGCCGGTAACAAAGCCGATTTTTTGCCAGTTAACATTTTTAGTGCTTCTTTCGACATCAAATCCTAAATTATTTGTTTCGGTAGCTGTATTCCAGGTTAGCATAACACCGTTGCCCTTCGCTGAAGCTGTAAACGATGTTAACTCAACGGGGATAATAGCAGATAGCTGATCCCAGAATAATTTCAATGTTGCACCATCATCACCAACCCACATAGCCCCAACATCTCCTGAAGAATAATGCATTGGTAAAATGGTGGGTGAATAAAAAGTAGAATAAACCGGTGGATTTTCACTCACCCGCTGCGGGGCTCCAAACGTAGATGAACCGTAATTTGAAGTTATATAATATAAGATATCACTTGCATTGGTTGGTGGTCCAGTCTGGGCGCTGTCAGAATAATAAATCAAATCAAATCCGGATGCACTTCCAGTATTCCAAAAATCTGCATCAAATCCATATTCATCTCTATTAGGATTTCCTGCTATTGTTATTGCAGGATCAAAGTTAATACCATTATCAGTACTCTTTCTAGCTAAGATATTCCTCGAGCCGTCGGGTCCTAAAGTATATACGAACCAGACTTCTCCATTATTTATCACCGATTTAAATTCTTTCTTATAATCCACTTCAATAGCTATGTTAGCAAAGGATCCAGTTACTGATAATATTCCGGGACCAGTTTCCCTGTAACGGGCTGATCTGATTATTGATGTTGCAGTATCAGAAAGAACCGGGCCATAATAATTCAAAGCCAGGGTATCACCTGTACCTGACATAAACACTTTAGGATGTGCGCCACTGGAAGTTACAAGAGCTCTGATGGGCCATGTTGCACCCCCATCTGTAGAAGCATATCGTGGTATGTGATTGGTGGTTAATGAATCAACAAAAATATACAAATTACCGGTCGATGATGCTACTATGTCAAATGTACGATAGTTGCCACTATAGAACTGTGCAAAGTTTCCGCTTAAAGGATTCCAGGAATAAATATTCGTCCCAATTTGAAAAGTACAATAGATTGAATCCAGCCCGCTTCTTAACATTTTAATCTTTTCATAATATCCCCTGTAGTTGATACCTGAACCAAATAAAGTCCACGTTGCCCCGTCATCAGTTGAATTAAAAATTACTAATCCAAGGTTAACCGTAGATATGGTATCATTTACTGCAACATAAATTGTCCCATCCGATTTCTGAACGCCTGAAAATCCTCCCAGTGGTTCATTACCGACTATTGTATTGTCAATTCCCCAATCAATCTGGCTGGTAGATAAAATAGCGTCCGTCACTTGAACCTGCAGATCACTCTGCGCGTAAATGAAAAATGAAATTGAAAAAACAATGAGTAGTATATTTTTCATAGTGCCTCCAATTATATTATTAGTAAAAAGAATTTAAGCGAGGAATGCTTTAAGTCGCTTTAACGGCTTTAGCTCACTAAAAAACATAAAATAAGTTTACTTCATAATCTTAATATTTGTCAATATAACTTATTAATTAATTATAAGCAATTGGTTTCAGATGCAGTATATTTTGAGCATTATTAAATTTGTTTTTTGATTAAATAATAAACAGGAGAAACAAAGTTGAGTTACTGGTTATTTAAATCAGAACCGAATGAATTTTCCTTCAAAGATTTAAAGAAAGCGAAGAACAAAACCACTTTTTGGGATGGTGTTAGAAATTACCAGGCAAGAAATTTTCTCCGCGACGATATAAAAAAAGGTGATGGCGTTTTGTTCTATCACAGCAACGCAGATCCGCTCGCCGTAATTGGTCTTTGTGAGGTTATAAAAGAGGGTTATCCCGATCACACACAATTTGATCCAGGCAATAAACATTTTGATCCGAAAGCAGATGAAGCAAAACCCACCTGGTTTATGGTTGATATCAGACTAATAAAGGAATTTAAAGTTCCCGTTACAATCGATCAAATAAAAGCAAATCCCAGACTGAAAAACATGAAACTTATTCAAAGAGGAAACAGGCTTTCTGTCATGCCCGTTACTAAAAACGAGTGGGATGAGATTTTGAAGATGGGTAGCTCTTAATCTTAGCGTCTCTGCGCCTTAGCGGTTATAATTTCACCGCAAAGACGCAAAGACGCAAAGACACCGAGAAAATTTACGGTTTGATTCTCCATGCCAAAACCAGACCTGCTAAGAACCACGTAACGCAGAGATCAATTACATTTACAAGCGTAAAGCCAATTGCCATATTCCACCAGTTCCAGTTCATAAAATGAACAACGAAACCAGCGAATAAACCCAGTATCATTACAAAGACCGCTCTCCGTAAAAATGATGGATTCTGCGCAAGAGTCATCATCAAAAGTACTGCTGCAATAAATGCTGAGATAAAATTAATTATGAAGCTTTTTATCATTGCCTCGCCCATACTCCATTCGGCTCCCAGAGGATCGTACACCATAAAGTGAATCATTGGACCTGCTTTACGTAGCTCCTGCCATTCCTCCATAGACAGTTCTTCACCGGTTTCAGAATATCCGGGATAAACATAAATTCCGGGCTCAGTCATAATAACCTGCATTTGTTCAGCAAGTGAAGTATCGGTAATACCTTTCATATCAATCTCGTGCCACCCAAGCAACATCCATGAGACTGCCGTCCAGATAAATACAACTATCGCAGCAAGCAGGGATGGAATCACTAATTTTTTCATATTGCCTCCTATTAATTTTAGATTGAAAAAATTTATTTATTCTTCTGAATCTTCAATTGCCCGATTTAGAATAGACTGTGGTAGTGATTTGGAAGTTTTAGCTCCAAGCTTTTTTATTTTTTCGGCTCTTCTAATAAGATTACCTGAACCATCCACCAATTTATTCATTGCCGTTACATAGCTCCCTTTTGCCTGCTCCATTCTTTCACCAACTGATTTTAGATCTTCAACAAAACCTACAAATTTATCGTAAAGTGCACCCGATTGTTTTGCTATTTCCAAAACATTTCTGCTTTGATGTTCCTGTTTCCAGATATTTGCGATTGTCCTAAGCGTAGCCAGCAAAGTTGAGGGACTGACAATAATTATATTTTTATCGTATGCATCAACATAAAGATTTTCTCCGTACTGAATTGAAAGCGAGAAGGCAGGTTCAATAGGAATAAACATTAGCACAAAATCGAGTGTGCCGTTTTCAAAAATTGACTGGTAATTCTTGTCACTTAAATCTTTTATGTGTCTTTTTACAGAATCAATAAATGCTTTCAACTGAATATTTCTTTCATCATCTTCTTCTGCTGAAACGAATCTTTCGTAACTAACAAGAGAAAGTTTGGAGTCAATAATAATTTTCTTTTCCTCCGGAAGATTTACTATTACATCAGGTCTTTTTCTTTTCCCATCGTCTACAGTATAACTTTCCTGTATCGAGTACTCCTCCCCCTTTCGTAAACCTGATCTTTCAAGGATTTTTTCAAGCTGAATTTCACCCCAATCACCCTGTGTTTTTGTATCACCCTTCAAAGCTTTCACAAGATTTTGTGCATCTGAGCTCATCTGCTGGTTCATATCCTTTAAAGCCTGGAGCTGTTCACGTAATGCGGCTGTTCTGCTAATACTGTCCTTATTTGTTTCCTCAACTTTAGTTTGAAATTCGGTGATGCGGTCCTTTAGCGGGTTTAATATTTCTGCCAGGTTTGTTTTACTCTGTTCTGAAAACTTACTGGTCTTCTCATCAAAAATTCTGTTAGCCAGGTTTTCAAATTCTTTTGTGAATTTTTCCTGAAGTTCTTCTAATTCACCTCTTTGTTCTGCAAGCTTCTGCTGAAGGTTTGAATAATCGGACTGAAGTGAGGATAATTTTGAATTTAAATCTAAAACTGTCTGTCTTTCTGATTTTAATTCGACTTCGATTTCACCCTTATCCTCTTCCAGTATTTTACCCCTTTCCTCAACACGGCTTAGATCACCTTTAAATTTAAAAGAAGCAATAAACCATAAAGCAACTGCACCGATTATCAATCCAATAATTAAAAATATTATTTCCATTTTAATCCAATTAAATTTTATACGGTTGTTATAATATAAAAAACCGTGGACAGATTTTCTGCAATTACCTAAAATAATCAGGATTTATTCATTTCAAGAGATTATATTTGCATTTATCACTAATTACTCAAAATATTTTCTATGATAGAATGGATTCAACATAACATCGGTATTTCACCTGATGTACAGTATAAAATAGTCGCATCGGCACTTATAATATTTATCATTGGTTTACTTCGATTTATATTGCTTCGATTATTTGTCTCTAAACTATCTGATTTAAACCAGCGGTACCAGTGGCGAAAATTTTCACTCTATATTGCAGTTTTTATAACTGTTCTTTTTCTATTAAGTACCTGGCTGGGATTCATTGGATCTGTAGGAACATTTTTAGGATTAGTTTCCGCAGGAATTGCAATAGCATTAAAGGATCCGCTGGTAAATATTGTTGCATGGTTTTTTATACTTGTACGACAGCCCTTTAAAGTTGGTGATAGAGTTCAAATCGGAAATTTTTCAGGGGATGTAATTGATATACGAATATTTCAGTTTTCACTTATCGAGATCGGCAACTGGGTAGATGCAGATCAAAGCACTGGAAGAGTAATACATGTACCCAACGGTATTGTATTTACACAACCTCAGTTTAATTATACAGCAGGATTCGTTCATATCTGGCACGAAATACCTATGCTCATAACTTTTGAAAGTAACTGGAAAAAGGCAAAGAAGATTTTAGCCGATATTGTAGACAAACACGCAATGCATATCAGCCAGGAAGCTGAGAGACAGATTAAATCGGCGGCAAAAAAATATTTAATTTATTATACCAAACTAACACCCATTGTCTACACTACAATTAAAGACAGCGGTGTACTGCTAACAATGCGATTTTTATGCGAGCCAAGAAAGCGGCGAAGCACAGAGGAATTAATTTTAGAGGATGTACTAAACGAATTCAGTAAATGCAGTGATATAGATTTTGCATATCCCACTACTCGCTTTTATGATAATCTTGGTGAAGGGAAAGAAGAAACCAAACCAAAGAAGGATTAATCCCCAGTATAATATAACACGGATATTCACTGATCTGCGAAAATCAGTTAAATCAGTGCCATATGTATTCAATTTTCTTATTCTAGGCTACCAACCTCCTTTTCAACAGCTTCCAGAATTTCACAGGACTTTACAAGAGCTTTCATTTTGTTGTGATCATTGTAAAGCGGGCGATCAACATCCAAAAATTCCACGTGTTTTCTAATCACTTCTTTTGCTTTGCCAACACCTTTCCCGGTTTTATGTTTACGAAAATCCAGTGCCTGTGCAGCGGCCATAAATTCTATTCCAAGAATTCCGTAAGCGTTATCAATTATCTGTGCATTCTTAATTGATGTATTCATTCCCATCGAAACAAAATCCTCCTGGTCTGCAGCAGCAGGAATTGATTGAATAGATGCAGGTGTAGAAAGAATTCGCTGTTCAACGATCATCATATCCGCTGTATACTGGCTTAGCATTAATCCGGAAAACATACCTGCACCTTTTGTTAAAAATGCAGGCAAGCCAACACTCAGGGCAGGATTGTTTAACCTGTTCATGCGGCGTTCGCTTAAGACTGAAATCATTGTAACGGCAGCACCAACCATATCCATCGGGAGAGAGATAGGTGAACCCTGAAAGTTTGCTCCTGTTAATGTTAGTTTGTCTTCTGGAATAAAAATCGGATTATCCCCCACTCCGTTTAATTCAATTTCTACCTGCTCTTTCGCCCATTTAACTGCATCGTGTGCAGTACCGATAACCTGCGGTGATGAACGCATTGAGTAAGCATCCTGGACCTTTACTTTTAATTTACCTGTAATTAAATCACTACCACTCAAAAGTTTTTGTAGTGCTTTTGCACTTCTGATTGCACCGGAAAATCCACGAAGCTCGTGCAGCTTTTCGGTGTAAGGTTTCATGTTTGCCTGCAGTGCTTCGAGTGACATCGCACAAGCGATTTCAGCCTGCTTGAGCCATTTGTTAATATCGTACAGCTGCAGAGCACTAATTGCCGTAATAAAATTCGATCCGTTGATCACTGACAGACCATCGCGTGCCTGTAAACCGGGGATTTTTATTCCGGCTTTTTCCAACGCTACTTTGCCAGGCAGTCTTTCACCTTTAAAGAAAGCTTCCCCTTCGCCCATCATCAGCAGAGCTATTTGAGACATCGGAGCTAAATCACCGCACGCAGCAACAGAACCCTTTTCACAAACAACCGGGGTAACACCTTTGTTTAACATTTCAACAAGAGTCTGAGTAATTTCAGGTCTGCAGCCGGAATTTCCATGTGCATGAACATTTATCCTTCCTGCCATTGCACCACGCACGTACTCAACCGGCATAGGCTCTCCAATTCCTGCAGCATGATTATAGATTAAATATCTCTGAAAGTCTTTTACCTGTTCGTCACTTAAAACAACCTCTGAAAATTCACCAATACCCGTATTTATGCCATACATAATTTCTTTTGCTTCTATTTTTTCTTCAAGCATTGCCCGGCATATTTTTATTCTCTCAAGTGCTTTATTGTCTAATTCAACTTTTTCGCCGTGACGGACTATTTGAACTAATTTCTCAATTGTTAATCCTGAACCATTTAATTTGATAACCATTTATTCCTTCCAGAAAAAGATGATGAATTGTGATTGCAAAATTAAATAATAGAAAAGCCCCTCCCAAACCCTCCCCTATGGGGAGGGCTTAATTGAAGATTAAATAAGTATCTTTAAAATATTTTATGAATCTTGAGTGGCTTGTAACTTTTATTCTAACAAAAAATCTCTTCTTCTTAATGGATAAGACTTTAAAGGAATATAAAATTCACCATATAAATCATTGAATACAGCTAATTCAAATTTTGCCCAGCCTTTCTCTTTAGTATGTACTTCAACTAAAAATTTGTTGAAATTATCTGGTGATAACTCATATCTTTCCTCATTAATTACAATAAATTCTCTCTCAGAATTTGGTAGTTCATATAAGAGGGCAAAAGGTTCGTTCCAATTTTTCTGGTCGATAACATTTATTGTGATAACTAATTTATAGATATAGTCATCTATTCTGAATCCTCTATTCGGTGGAATACTCTTAGTTGACCATGTAGGGGCAAAGCTAGTATCCAAATCATATACTTCAATAAATGGAATTGTTAATGGAAAGTACGAATTTTCTTTTTCTATTTGTGAATGAAGATTCACACTGCCCGCAACCAAAACCAGAAAAATTAAACATGCTTTTTTAATTAAATTTTTCATTTACACTTTCCGCTAAAATTAAATTACCAGCTACGAAGTATGTTTTATTAGCTTCTTAATCTTTTCAGAATTTTCTTTATTTGTACGGTACTTAAACAAAACGGTATCGTGATTATATTCTACCGAAGTCACTTCTGAAAGTTCGTGTATTTTAGAGGCGAGTTTAGTCTGCTCAATTCCAAGTGTAAGCTCTTCCTCAACAAATGATTCTTCAATAATATTTTCTATTATTTTTAATAGTGAAGAAATATTTATCCCCTTCTGTGCAGATATTATTACGCTATCGGGATAAGTATTTCTAACATATTCAATCTTACTTTTGTCGTTAACTAAATCCACTTTATTGAAAACCTTAATCTCTTTTTTATACTCGCTTCCAAATTCCTTCAACGTTTCTTCCACGACCTTTAAATGATCCTCGTAGTACGGATGAGCCAGATCAATAATGTGAAGAATTATATCTGCATCTCTAACTTCATTCAGAGTGCTCTTAAATGAAGCAACTAAATTTGGAGGCAGCTTTCTTATAAATCCTACCGTGTCACTTACTAAAACTTTTTCCTTTGGATTGAAAGTAACTGACCGAGTTGTCGAATCAAGTGTGGCAAAAAGTTTATCCTCTGCAAAAACATCCGCTTTAGTCAAAAGATTAAACAGCGTAGATTTACCTGCATTTGTGTAACCTGCAATTGAAATCCTCACAAAATCTTTTCTTCCTTTGCTTTGTGTTTCGCGCTGTGATTCAATTCCTTTCAATTTATCTTTCAGATGACTTATGCGTGTTCTGATTAATCTGCGGTCTGTTTCGATCTGCGTTTCACCGGGACCTTTTGTTCCTATTCCGCCGTACTGTTTTGAAAGGTGTGTCCATGCACGCGTCAATCTCGGCAGCATATATTCCAGCTGTGCAAGTTCAACCTGAGTTTTTGCTTCGCGGGTTTTTGCACGGGATGCAAATATATCAAGTATTAAACCGCTACGATCAATGATTTTTCTGTTAAAAAGCTTTTCAAGATTTCTCACCTGAACCGGCGTAAGATCATCATCAAATATTACCAGTTTTATATCGTTCAGCTCAATCATCAATGCAAGCTCTTCTGATTTTCCTTTACCGATGTAATATGCCGGATCTATGCTGGTTTTAGTTTGAATTATTTTGAAAATGGATTCAGCACCGGCGGTATCAGACAGTTCTTCAAGTTCAGAAAGATGTTCTTCAACCAACTCCCTGCTTTGCTTTCTTGTTTGAAGTGCAACAAGCATTGCACGCTCTGTACTTTTGTTTGAAAGTTCAATCATAAAATATTTTGCTGCTCCGTGTCATTTCTTTAATTCAACCATTTCTTTCTTTGCATTTCTTGCAACAGCCATTTCAATCATTGCAATAATCAGAGCTGCAATTAAAAAATAACGCCACAGCTCCGATCCAAACCGTGCCTGAAGAATTTGTTGCACGGGATTTTCATCTTTATCAAGCATTAAAAATGTGCCCTCAAACTGTATTTCATCAAGATAATTTTCAAATTCACTTTCCGAATAGTGCTTAGTAACAGATTCAAGTGGATTTGTATTGACACTCACGGTTTTTAACAAATTTTCACCCGAGTAGAATTTATAATTCCCCACCTGATCTGAAAAATTATAAGTAAAAAAGTCCGATGCAGATAATTCATTAAGATTAACCAGGTCTTCTTTACCATCCGCTCTTAAAATTTTTATTTGTGGCAGAGTTACTTCGGAAACATTAATATTTATCTTCTCACCGGAAAATTGTTCCTCGGTTATTGATTTATTTGAAGTAAGGTATAAAACAATTTTATTTAATAAGGGCGCAAAAATACTTTTGATAGGGAAGTCACTCCAAGAAAGATCAGCAGAGGAGTTGAAAAGAAAAACTTTTCCGCCACCTAAATTATACTCACTTAAAAAAGAGCTGCCGTCAACTAATTCAATAATGCTTTTTCCGCTGCCCCCCACATGGATTTTATGATAAGAATTTATTAACGGAGACTCAATTTGCTTCTTACCTTTTTCTAAGTATATATTTTCAAACAATGGATGATTAAAATCAATTTCATCAAATTCTACGGACTGGTCTCCATCTGTTTTAATTATTCCGTTCGATTTCGGCAGATTTAAAGATGCAAGCGATAAATTAAATATTTCGGAATTGCCATCGGCTGATGGAAAAATTACTATACCCTTTCCTTCATTTAAAAAATCTTTCAGCTTACTGCTGACAGAGCTAAAACTATTGCTGTTAATTATCACAGCATCAAAATTTTTAAATTGTACGGCTGCGGCTTGACTAAAATTCTTGCCGGTAACATTTATAAACCCGATTGAACTCCCGGACTGCAAAGCTAAATTTATAAACCTGCTTTTTTCATCCGATTCCGATAATATTAAGAGATTAATTTTTTCCGGAATATAAATTGACGTGAATCTTTTACTGTCCTGTAAGATATCATCCTCTTCAATTTCAATAAAAGCATCAATTGAACCCGAGTTATCTGCTGCTGCTTCAAGATATGCTGTTTTAGTCTCTCCGGCATTCAGGTTCAGGCTTTGCTGTGCTGATCTTTCATCATCGATAAAAAGTGAAACAACAAGATTATTCATAGGTGTGGATGAATAGTTTGTCACATTTGCTTCAAACTTAATCGGTTTGTTTCTTTCGAAGATTTGAGTATTCAACTTTAAGTTTGAGATTCCGGCATTTAAAACCTCTTTTCCTGAATAATCAAAAACATAAAAATGAACCTGCTTGTTCAATAGTTCACTAAGATCGGTAACATTTTCTTGCGAAATCAACCTTCCATTTTGAAAATCTGTTAAGAGGTAGATTTCTTTATTAAAATTCTGCGATGTTCCTATCACCTCTGCAGCTTTTACAATTGCACTATTTAATTCATTACTTATAAATGAAATCTGGATATCATCAATCTCTGAAATAAATCTTTCTAAGTTTGTTGAATATTTAGTTTCTTCCGGCTGATGCGAAACTAAAATCAATGCCACTTCATCGCCCTCACGTAATTGATTTACGATATCCTTAATCGATTGTTTTGCACGGTTGAAATATGAGCCCTGCTGATCAATTACAGACATGCTGAATGTATCATCCAAAATAAAAACGGCGGAAGTTTTTGCTGCGGAAGTAGTCCCGCCGATTGAAACTCCTTCAAGAGTTGGTCTTGCAAATGCGGTTACGATTAATAGAATAATCAAAACCCGTAGAGCAAGCAGCAGCCATTGCTTTAATTTTATTCTTCGGATTTTACTCTTTTGAAGCTCTTTAAGAAACTGCAGTGTGCTGAATTCAATTTTCTTAAGCTTTCGCAGATTGAGTAAATGAATAAGAATAGGTATGGATGCGGCAATCAAACCAAATAGAATTGCCGGGTTTAAAAATGTCATTAAATACTTTGCATAGATTAATAATTAGTGTTACACGCGAAAATAGGAATATACACGGCGTTAAGCTACACTCTATTTTATACGCAAAACACTTCAACTTACCTTGTGTAAGGTTGTGCCGTCTGTAATTTAGTAGTTGAGATTTCGGTAAACAGGCTATATAATTGCATACGGTTATTTTTTAATATGTAAAATGCTATGGGCGAAATAATAAAAAAGCGGCTAAAGCAGCAAAAATTTAAAAGTGTTGAAGAAGAAGCAATACTGAATTTATTTATTGCATCCAATTATCTGCACTCAAAAGTGGATGCACTTTGCGGAAAATTTCAGATTACTCTGGCACAATTCAATGTTTTAAGAATTTTGAAAGGCGCACATCCAACAGGTTATCCCCGGGGTGAAATAATCAGAAGGATGGTAGAACCTTCACCCGATGTAACCCGATTAATAGACAGATTAATCAAAGAAGGATTGGTCGAACGTTTTAATTCTGATAAAGACAGAAGGCTTTCGCTTGCGCGCATAACTAAAAAAGGGATTAACCTTTTAAAAAAGATCAATCCCGAAGTTGATAAGTTTATAACCGATTACTCTTCCTCGCTCAATAAAAAAGAAAAAGAAACTCTCTCTTCACTTTGCGAACAATTATACGCAAACGAACTGAAGGATTAATTAGTTTTGGAGATATGACAAACCCAATTTCTTAAAGAAATTGGGTTTGTATAAAATTCATCACTTATTTTTTTCTGCAATCAAATTCAAAGCACTGCCGGCTTTAAACCATTTTATCTGTGCATCATTCATTGTGTGATTCAGCTTTACTTCGTCTTTGCTGCCATCTTTGTGTTTAATTATCATTTTTAGCGGGGTGTTTGGCTTAAGTCCTGTTACTATCAAATCAATTTTATCATCTTCTTTTATTTTATCGTAATCATTCGGATCCGTGAAAGTAAGCGGAAGCATTCCCTGCTTTTTTAAATTAGTTTCGTGAATACGTGCAAAGCTTTTTACAATAATCGCCTTACCACCCAAAAATCTCGGTTCCATTGCTGCATGCTCGCGAGAAGAACCTTCACCGTAGTTCTCATCGCCAACTACAACCCAGCCAACACCTTTAGCTTTATATTCGCGTGCTATTTCCTGCACCTGTTTTGTCTCACCGGTAAAAACATTTTTAGTTTTACCCGGATCACCCGTAAAAAAGTTTATTGCACCGAGAAACATATTGTTTGAGATATTATCCAGATGCCCTCTGAATCTTAGCCAGGGACCGGCCATTGATATATGATCAGTCGTGCATTTTCCTTTTGCTTTTAGCAGCACCGGTAAATCGACAAAATCTTTTCCATCCCATTTTTCAAATGGAGATAAAAGCTGCAACCGCTCGCTATCAGGATTAACTTTTATTTCAACCGAAGATCCATCTTTTGCAGGAGCAATAAAGCCACTGTCACCTTCATCAAAACCTTTTGGAGGGAGTTCTTCTCCCGACGGCGGATCCAATTTTACTTTTTCTCCCTTTTCATTTTCAAGTTCATCTGTAATCGGATTGAATGATAAGCTTCCGGAAAGCGCAAGTGCCGTTGTAATTTCCGGTGATGCTACGAATGCAAGCGTTTCAGGATTTCCATCATTCCTTTTTGCAAAATTTCTGTTAAACGATGTAAGTATGGTATTTTTTTCACCTGTTTTAATATCAATCCTTTTCCACATTCCAATGCATGGACCGCAGGCGTTTGCTAAAATTAATCCTCCGATATCCGTCAAAGATTTCAGCTGCCCGTCACGTTCAATAGTAGCTCTAACCTGCTCTGAACCCGGGGTAATTGTAAACTGCGATTTTGTTTTTAATCCTTTTGCCAGCGCCTGCTTGGCAATGCTTGCTGAACGATCAATGTCCTCATAGCTGGAATTTGTACAGCTTCCAATCAATGCGACAGAAATTTTATCCGGATAATTTTCCTGCTTAACTGCTTCTTTCATTTTTGACAGAGGCCATGCTTTATCAGGTGTGAAGGGTCCATTCAAATGCGGCTCGAGCTCACTTAAATTAATTTCAATCACCTGATCGTAATACTTTCCAGGATTATCAAAAACTTCGTCATCAGCTTTTAATTCATCAGCCAGACCTTCAGCAAGAGAAGCAACATCTGCGCGTTTTGTTATTCTTAAGTAAGAAGACATTTTTTCATCAAAAGGAAAAACAGAAGTTGTAGCACCTATCTCAGCACCCATATTGCAAATAGTACCCTTTCCTGTGCAGGATATTGATGAGGTTCCTTCCCCGAAATATTCTATAATTGCTCCAGTGCCCCCTTTAACAGACAGAATTCCGGCAAGCTTTAGAATTACATCCTTTGCAGAAGTCCAATTGTTCATTTTGCCGGTTAATTTTACTCCGATGAGTTTTGGCCATTTTAATTCCCATGGCATTCCAGCCATAACATCCACTGCATCTGCGCCACCTACACCGATTGCCAGCATACCTAAACCACCTGCATTCGGTGTATGCGAGTCGGTTCCAATCATCATTCCGCCTGGGAAAGCATAATTTTCTAAAACAACCTGATGTATAATTCCTGCACCTGGTTTCCAGAAACCGATCCCGTATTTGCGGGAGACACTTTCAAGAAATTCATAGACTTCTTTATTCTCTTCATTAGCACGAAGTAGGTCATCCTTTGCACCGACCTGTGCCTGAATGAGATGGTCGCAATGAACTGTTGAAGGAACAGCAGTTGTTTTTTTACCGGCTGACATAAATTGAAGTAATGCCATTTGTGCAGTTGCATCCTGCATCGCAACTCTATCAGGGGCGAGTTCAGCGTAATCTACACCACGTTTAAATTCTTTTTTCGGTTTTTCGAATAGATGCAGATAAAGGATTTTTTCAGCATATGTAAGTGGTCTCTTCAGAATTTTTCTAGTTTCAGCAATTTTTACCCTGGAATCATTATATCTTGCTTTTATCATATCAAAGTTGGCGGTCATCGTCTTCCCTTTTGTTAAGTTTATTATTATTTAAATCTTTGCAAAATTACGAAAACGAAAGAAATTTTTCTTCAATTGTTGAATTCTATTTTGTTTGCACGAATTTTGTGGTTTAATCGTAGGTATTGGGAAAAAATAATTATTAACTTTAATTAACAGAAAAAACAGAGTTATTATTGGAACGAAATCCTATACTGGTTGTAGATGACGAGACTTCCTACCTGGAATTAATGAAAAGTTTACTAAATCAGGAAGGATACATTAATGTTATTACCAGGGAAAATCCATTAGAGGTATTACCATTGCTGGAAAGAACAGATGTGGATCTTATTCTGCTCGATATTTTCATGCCCCAGATGAACGGCTTAGACCTGCTTGAAAAAATTTATTCTGAATACCCCTCTATTCCCGTAATAGTAATTACCGCAGTGAATGAAGTGCAGATTGCACTTAAAGCTATAAAGCTGGGTGCATATGAGTTTATCACAAAACCACCTGACACTGACAGACTTTTCATTACAATCAGAAGAGCACTAACAAAACGACTTCTTGAATCGGAACGTGATTCTTTAAGAAGAAGCATACTTGAGCAAAGACCTCCTAAAACACGTTTCCCCGATATAATAACAGATTCATCTTTAATGACCAAGGTTTTTGATATAGCAGAAATTTTTTCACCAACAAACGAGACAATTTTAATCGCGGGGGAAACCGGAACAGGAAAAGATTTAATTGCAAGAAAAATTCATGATCTATCGCCGCGTAAAGACAAACCTTTCGTGGCAGTAAACCTTGCTTCTATTTCATCGAGTCTATTTGAAAGCGAACTATTTGGATATAAAAAGGGTACATTTACAGGCGCATCGGAGGATAAAGCCGGATATTTTGAATCTGCAAACGGGGGGACAATATTCCTGGATGAGATTGGCGAGCTTCCATTAAGCCTTCAGGGAAAATTACTAAGGACAATTCAGTATAATGAAATTTACAGGATTGGAGAAGCAAAACCGATAAACCTGGATCTTCGAATAATTTCCGCAACAAATAAAAACCTGCTGGAAGCTGTAAATAAAAAAGAATTTCGTGCTGATTTATACTACCGACTTAACCGCGGATACATTTATTTACCTCCCTTGCGTAACAGGGGCGATGATATTGTTATTCTTGCAGAGCACTTTTTAGAATTAGGCAACAAGACTTACAACAGAAACATTCAGGGTTTTTCGGACGATGTTTTGGAAGCGTTAAAGAATTACCAGTTCCCGGGAAATGTGCGAGAGCTGGAAAATATAATTTTAAATGCCGTTGCAAGAACTCTTGATGATGATTACATAAAATCAGTAGACCTGCCGGAAGAATATCTTAAAAAGCGTGAACACAAATCTTACAAAACTAAATTAATATCTATTTCTGATGCCGAAGAAGAGCATATAATCAATGTTATGAAATCTGTGGGGAATAGTGTGCAAAGAGCAGCACCAATTTTAGGAGTGAGCGAAAGGACTCTTCAGCGAAAACTTAAAGTTATCAGAGAAAAAGGGGACTAAAAATTATTTTTACGCCATTTCTGACGACACAATCCCGAACCATTCTGTAATATTATCAGGTAATAATTTCTTACTTAGTATCCTCAATTATACGTTATTAGCATATACTACTAAAAAACAAAGTATGTTGGCGACACATTTGTCGACTTATTAAGGTATGAGTATTGCTGAAAACAGCAAAAATATTTCAGGAGAGATAAATGTCAAATACTCAGTCAATTTTAAGTATTGGAGCACTACTCTTTCTTTCTTTAATCTCCTTAAGGTTCAATTCAAGTGCGCTCGAAAATTTAACCGTAGAAGTTGAAAACAAAGTTTACCTGACTGCTTTTTCTCTTGCCGACGATTTAATCGAAGAAATTAAACAAAAGGCTTTTGATGCAGCAACTGTTGATTTTCCTACGACCAATCCAGCTGACCTGACCTCCCCTTATAGTCTGGGACATGGTTCATGGGAAGTGTATCCAAAATATAACGACATTGATGATTATCATGGATATACCAGATCAATTTCAGTTCCCCATGCAGAAAACTATCACGTCTCCTGCAAAGTTTGGTATGTGTCAGAAACAGATCCCAATATAAAAGTGATGACACAAACGTTCTACAAAAAAGTTGAAGTTACTGTAAGTAGTCCTTACCTTAAAAATTCTGTAAAACTTTCATTCATTTTTACACTTAAATAAAAATATGAATTTACTACTAGACATCTTGGGTTCAACCATCATCGGTGGCATGATAATGTTGATGATGATTAATTTTAACATCTTCCAGACAAACACTCAGTTCACATCAGATTCGGAACTACAAATGCAGCAAAATGCCAAAACACTGGCAGAAATTGTAAATCACGATTTTAGAAAAATAGGTTATGAATATGATGGTATGCCATTTATAGCTGCAGATTCACAGTTCATTTCATTTTACAGTGATATAGATAGGGATGGTTCAATGGACTCGGTCACTTACATATTAAGTGAACCATCTGAAGCAGCAACAACTACAAATCCGAACGATAGAATTCTTAAAAGAGTAGTTAACAATGATACTCTTTCAGGTCCATCGTTGGGATTAACAAATATAAGATTTTCTTACCTCGATCAAGTTGCTATGCCAACAACCGTTCTCTCAGATATCTGCTATGTTAAGGCAGAGCTCTGGATAGAATCAATTGAACCAATTGGTGGTGAATATATATTCACCTATTGGGAAATGACAATTAATCCGAGGAATTTATAATGGGAAAAGCAATAATAATTGTTCTTATTGGATTTTCTGCTATTACTTCCTTCTTCATACTAAATTTAAATGCAAATTCAAAAGAAGGATTGAAAACAACAATAGATCATTTTGAAAATACTCAGGCACGATTGATTGCTAACTCAGGCGTTGAAGTTTACCTGGAGAAAATGAGAAGAGATAAAACCCTTAAAGGTACCTTTAACAATCATTCCCTTATGGACGGTAGTTATGATATCGACATCTCCGGTCCAGATTCATTACTGACAATTACCTCCACGGGACATTTTGGGAACACAAATCATCAGACAATAGTAAAAGCAACAAGAGATCCTGTAAACCTTCCTCCTAGCTTAGGAGCAATGTACGTGGTCTCTGATGTCCTTGATCTGCATCTCAATGGGAACTTGAATATTGATGGAAATGACACAAATCTTGATGGATCACCTGGTCCTGAGCCTTCATTACCGGGTGTGGTTTTAGATGAACCCTTGGATAGTGCTTATTTTATAAACAATATAAAGTCGAAAATTGCTAACGATATAGAAGGATTTGGAGGCTCGCCAAGTGTTTACTCCACAAATGATACTACAGATTGGGAAGCAGTTGCGATGAATCTTATCTTCTCTGCCGATTTAACAATTTCATCCGGTACCTATTCCTCAGGCATAACTTTCGGAACACCAACTGATCCGATAATCACATATATGCACGGTGATATTCACTTGTCCGGAACTTGTTCGGGTGATGGAATATTGGTAGTTAACGGAAATCTGGAAATGAGTGGTGATTTTACTTTCAGGGGTATAATACTTGTCTGGGACGAATCCACAATAGATTGTAAAATCACTGGTAACGGTGGTATATGGGGATCCACAATACTTGTTGGTTCTGACGTGGATATTCAAGCTACAGGTAATTCAGATTTTTTCTATAGCAGCGAAGCAATAAATAAAGCTCAGCTATATCTTAAATCTTCCAGGTTTAAAATAGCAAGCTGGTGGGAGTAATTTCAAAAAAAAGAAAGTATTAAATAAACCTAACGACATCCGTTAATTATGGCGACAACATTGTCGCCATTTTTTATTTAATAAATTCAATCCCTTCTTTTTAGCCGGGAAACAATACTTTTTCAAATTGTATAATTGTTGTTAGCAGACAAAAATCAAATAAAAACAATTCGGATGAGATATGGCAAATAATCAGTCACTTTTAAGTTTGGGAGCTCTTTTATTACTATCATTAGCTTCATTAAGATTTAACTCCAGTGTCTTAGAAAATACCTCAATTGAAACCGAGAATAAAGTCTACTTAACGGCGTTCTCGCTTGCAGACGATTTAATAGAAGAGATTAAACAGAAAGCCTTTGATGCAGCAACCGTTGACTTTCCTACTACGGATCCTTCAATATTAACTCCCCCCAGTAGTTTGGGTCACGGTAGTTGGGAGATCTATCCAGATTATAATGATATAGACGATTTTAATGGTTTCTCTCGAACCGTCTCCGCGCCCCACGCGGAAAATTATCTCGTCTCATGTGAAGTGTTTTACGTATCTGAGAATGACCAGAATATAAAAGTCATGACTCAGACATTTTATAAAAAAGTACAGGTAACGGTGACTAGTCCTTATCTCAGGCTCCCGGTAAAGCTTTCATTCACAATTACACATAAGTAAAAATGAATATATTATTAGACATACTAAGCTCTTCCTTCATAGGTGGTATGATAATGCTAATGCTTTTCAATCTGAATGTATTTCAATCAAATACGCGTTTTGCATCGGATTCTGAATTACAGCTTCATCAAAATGCTAAGACCCTGGCTGAAATATTAAATCATGATTTAAGAAAGGCAGGATACTTATACGACAGTACTGCATTTGCACAAGCTGATTCGGAGAGTATTTCCTTTTACGCTGATATTGACAGAGACGGAACAACCGATATGATCTCCTTCTTTTTAGGTGATTCTTCCGAAGCTTATCAAACAACTAATCCCAAAGACCGAATTTTATATAGAGTAGTTAACAATGATACAATAAAAGGTCCATCCCTGGGTTTAACAAAAGCAAGGTTTTCTTATCTAGATGAAATTTATGCTCCCACTACTATTCTATCCGATATTAAATATGTAAAGGCAGAGCTTTGGGTTGAATCTATTGAACAAGTAAACAACAATTATCTTTTTACTTATTGGGAAATGACAATTAATCCGAGGAATTTATAATGGGAAGAGCTATAATAATAATACTGCTTGGTTTTTCAATAATAACTAGTTTTATTATTCTTAAACTGAATGCTAATTCAAAAGAAGGTCTAAATACTACCGTAGATCACTATGAAAATACATCTGCCCGCCTGATAGCTAATTCAGGAGTTGAAATTTATCTGGAGAAGTTGAGAAGGGACAAAGATTTAGTGGGAAACTTTTCCAATATCAATTTGGACGGTGGTCAATACTCAATTTCCATTGCCGGACCAGACACATTTAGAACTATTACCTCTATAGCCACTTTAGGTGGAACAACCCACACATCTATAGTAGAAGCAAGAAGATTCCCAGTGAAACTACCTAAAATTAATGCGGCAGTTTACATAGAGGCAGATACTCTTGCGCTTAATTTAAATGGAAATATGCATATCGATGGGAATGATCATTTAATGAATGGAACCCCGGGTCCTGAATCTTCCCTACCTGGTATCGGGGTTGACGATGCAACAGATAGCTCATTTATCATAAATAATGTAAAGCCAAAAATCGCGGGAGATATTGATGGTTATGGAGGTACACCAAGTGTCTGGACTATAAATGATAATATAGATTGGCTTGCATTAGCGAGGGAACTAATTTTCTCTGCCGACACTACATTGGTCACAGGAACATATACCCAGGCTTCCTTCGGGACAATAAGTCAGCCAATAATTACATTTGTAAATGGTAATGTTGATTTTACTGAAGCTACAGGATACGGAGTTATGGTTATTAATGGAAACGCAAATATGAGCGGAAACTTCAAATACTATGGTATTGTAATCGTATATGATCAATCAACAATAAGATGTCAGACTATTGGAAACAACAGTATTTATGGAGCAACTATTTTAGTTGGAAAGGAAGTTTCTATTGAGTCTCAGGGCAACTCCGCATTCTATTACAGCTCTGAAGCAATCAATTTAGCAAAGCTTAAACTTAAATCTTCTAGGTTTGAAATAGTAAGCTGGTGGGAGTAGTATAAAATTAGCAGGAATTATAAAAGTATTAAAGTTTCATATAACTAATAAGGTTTTATTCTTTCATTAGTTTGGAAGTCTTTCATTCGATTCTTGCTCTTTAGTTTTAGAATCTAAATCATCATCGGGTATATTTTCAAAATTCTCTTCGTGGTTAAAATCATTGCTCAATGTTAAATCCTCATTAAGGACTAAATTACCCTCTTCAAATTCTGAATTTTCATTATCTGCAACTGGAGCCAGATCATACCATTCCTTATTGCCATTCTTTTTATTTAGATTCTCTGAAATTTTACTTTGTTGCTGAACTAAGTCCTGCAATTCTTCAGAATTAATTGTATACAGAATGCTATCGTGATTTGCAACTGCGTGGGACGCTCTTTTGTCTTTATTTAGTAGTTCATCTTCTCCAAAAAAATCTGTAATAAAACGGTGTTCAACTTTATTCTTATCACAAAATTTTATTTTAACTTCACCTTCTACTATTAAATACAAGTCGGTACTATCATCTCCTTTGGTATAAATAATCGTTCCTTCTTTTACCCCGAAATAATTTTTCGGCTTTATAACAGTTTTAAGAAAATCTTTTGAAATACCTTTAAACAAAGTATTTGAACCCACCATTTTTACTAATTCCTGATTAACTATCATTTTTAACTCCTCTTTAAATAATTAAAATTTGTAGATAGTTATCATATCTTAAATCTCAAAAACAATACCACATATAAACTGCTTTTAAGCTTATTTTTTTACTTAATTAAAGTGAATTCATCAAAGCAGGTAAAGATTTCGCTTCTTTTAATGTCGAAAAGAATATTTCAATGACTTTTAGTAGTTATTTATAATATCCCGTGACACACAATATTGTCGGAAACGTCAGCAATGACGTTATTAGTCCTATTATTTTTTTTTGAAAATTGAAAATCTTCCTGAAAACAAAGATAATCTTCCGGGAAATTTCTGCACGCATGTTGTATTGATATTAAATAATTAAGATTTGATAAATATCAAACAATCCAATAGGTGCTATGAATACAGGTCAATCACTTTTAAGCATAGGAGCTTTACTTCTGTTGTCAGCTACTGTTTTAAGGGTAAATAACAGTATTCTTTCTACAGATACTGTATTACAGGATTCCAAATTTGGAATATTGGCAACTTCGATTGCAACTTCTTTAATTGAAAAAGCCAGCAGAAAATCATTTGATGCACATACAGCAGAAGATCCCGTTACAGATCTTTCTGCTTTAACTGATCATCCTATGGGACCTGGCTGGTGGGAAGATCCACCGGATTCCTGTAACGATTTTGATGACTTTAACGGATTTAAAGATACCATAAGAGATTTACCTTCCGGTGAATTTTATATTTCCTGCGAAGTAAATTATGTGAATCCAAATAATCTGGATGGATTTACAACAAGCAAAACCTGGCATAAAAAAATGACGGTTACCGTAACAAGTCCTAATATGGGAGATAATAATCAAAGAGACAGCATTAAGCTCTCTACTGTCTACAGTTACTGGCATTTCAGGTAGGAGGCGATATGGGATTTACTACTATACTGGATATTCTTGGTTCGATTATTATAGGCGGACTTTTAATGATGATTGCCTGGAGACTCAGCGAAGCAGCAACTGAGCGTACTTTTAACAACAGCGGCGAATTATCTATGCAGCAAAATCTTTCAACTATTGCAAATATCATTGAAACTGATTTTAGGAAAATAGGTTACTGCGATAATTACAACAAAATTCCCGATCCCACTAAGGCAATAACTTTTGCAGATACTTCAAGCTTAAAGTTTTTAACAGATGTGGATTCGGATGGTAATGTTGATTCTATTTTCTATTATTTGGGTCCTACTACCGAGCTCCTTTCTACACCTAACCCAAGAGACAGAATTCTTTATAGAGTCGTCAACAATGAGGCACCGATAGGTTCAAATCTTGGAGTAACACGCTTTTATATGGTTTTTTACGATGCTTTAAGTGATACTATTCCCCCGCCCGTTACAACTCCGGGAATTATTTCAAGTATTGAAATAAATTTAATGGTGGAAAAGGTTGCTGCTTTTGTTGATAGTGCAGCGGCTTATGATACAATTCCCGGTGCTTTTTGGCAGCAGATCAGGTTAGTAGCAAGAAATTTAAAAAACAGATAGCAAAGGAAATTTATGAGCGGTAAAGCAACAATATTTGTAATAGCAGGTTTCAGCTTACTCTTTTTAGTAATTGCTAAAAATTTTGGAGATGTATCAAACCGTGCCGTTGATAATTTTATTGATTACCACAAAGAAACCGTATCACACAGTATTGCAGTAAGCGGTGCTAATCTGGCAGCAAATGAGATTTTTTTGGACCCAACCTGGGATGACGGCTTCTCAAACAGACCATTTCAGGATGGAGAACTGGACGTTTCAGTTCAAATAATTGATCCTTATCAGAATATACGCCAGGTTACTGCCCGGGGAACATTTGACGGACACACCAGTATTGTCAAGGTAAAGCTGGCCCCCAGTAAATTCTCTAAGTTTGCCTACTATTCTGTAAGCGAAGGTGGAACAATCTGGTGGACTGGCAGCGACACGGTATGGGGTCCTTTCCACACGCAGGATTATATGAGGGTCTACCGGCACCCGGTTTATTATGGTAAAGCTACTACCAAGAAAAAGTTAATTTATTATACTTCTCAGAGTATGGATAAACCATACTTCTTCGGCGGATATGAGCAGGGAGTAGACCTGCCGCTCCCTACCGATGCAGTAGATTTAATGGAACCAATTGCAGATGACAATGGGTTAAAATTTCACGGACAGGATACTGTTTATTTAACATTCGACAGTGATACACTAAAATACAGGTACTCTTTTAGCTCTCCTGATACAACAATCTATTTGCCTGGTGCTGCACCCAATGGATTGATTTTCGCAAAAGATTGTATTGTAAGAATGAAAGGGACAGTGAAGGGACAGTATACTATCGGCTGCTCCTCGTCCGGAGATCCAAACAAAGGAACAGTTTATTTGGATGATGATATTGTGTTCGAGAAAGATCCCAGGATTTATCCCACTTCAAGTGACTTGTTAGGGATATGTGCAGAAAACAGTGTTTATATGACAGATAATCCCCCCAATCATTCCGATATAAATATCCACGCCTCCATTTATTGCGAGAAGGGTGGATTCGGTGCTCAAAATTACGATACCCGTCCAATCAGCGGTAATATTAATTTACTCGGGGGAATAATTCAGCATACAAGAAGAGCCGTAGGTACATTCGGCAGTGGTGGCATAAAATCCGGTTATGCAAAGCGATACCGCTACGACGATAGATTGATGATCGCTTCGCCACCGTTTTTCCCCGGTACTGGCGGTTTCGAAATTGTGTCCTGGTATGAATAGCTTGATATTTATAAGAATACAATTGAAAAAGATTTTATAAATAAATCAGGAGAGAACTAATGATGCAAATAAACGAAAGTGGAAATGCAGCCCGGAAGGTACCCGAATTTAATGTATATATTAAAGCCGGGGGAAATGGTTTCAGCCAGATTGTAAAATACGTTATTGGTATTTCAATCTTACTTGGTTTTTTAATGTTAACAATCAGGTAGAAGGAGATCCAGCATTAATCAGGTTGGTTTAATTTATAATCAGAAATTTGAAGAAAACCGGGGAATTATTTAAATCGAAAAATCTTCATTTCTGATTAACAATAAAATGGCCGACTGCGGAATAATTAAATATTTTTCCCTATCAAATTCAATCTCCACAGCTTCTTTGCGCAGGAAAATTGCCAAATCCCCTTCTTTTGCCTGTAACGGAATATATTTAACTTTATCCAGGTTTTCCTTCCATGGTTCATCTTCCACTTCGGTTGAAGTAGCATAACCCGGTCCGACTTTTATTACATAACCACTTTGGACTTTTTCCTTTTCAGCAACACCTACCGGCAGATAAAGACCAGTATTTGTCCTGGAAGTATCTTCCTGTGGTTTTACCAAAACCCTGTCACCTACGACTATAAATCTGTCTAAATTAGTCAATGCCATTTCCATTGCCAAAATTGAAAAACTATCATTACAAATATACATACTTCTAACTCTTGAATCTTTACGTGCAACGTAATCTATTTAATTATGTTAAACCAATAATTATAATTGAATTATTAACTTCTTTTCAAAATTTTTTACTCTGGAAATACTTATTCCTAAATTTGAGCAAGGAATTGTAAAAGTAACTGTTTAATAATGAATAATTTTGATTCAAAATTCTGGGATGAAAGATTTTCCACCGATGAATACATTTATGGTACAGAACCGAATAAATTCTTCAGGGAACAATTAGATAAATTACCACCCGGAAAAATTTTGCTATTAGGAGAAGGTGAAGGCAGAAACGCTGTTTATGCTGCCAAAAGTGGCTGGCTAGTTCATGCTGTTGATTACAGTAAAGTTGCCAAACATAAAGCGCTGAATCTGGCAAAATATTCAGGTGCAACCATTAAGTATGATGTCCAGGAAATACAGAACTATTTCCCCTATAAGAATTTTTATGATGCGGCTGCAATAATCTTTTTTCACCTGAATTCTCTTGAAAGAAAAATGCTGCATCACAAACTAATTGATGCTTTAGCACCTGAAGGGATCGTAATTTTTGAGGTTTACGAAAAAGATCAATTGGGAAAAACTTCCGGCGGACCACAGAGTTCAGAAATGCTGTATTCACTTGATGAAATAAAAAATGATTTTTCAGAACTGCAGACTATTTTTCTAAAAAAGGAAAATATTATTTTAGATGAAGGTAATAAGCATACAGGAGAAGCAAGCATAATAAGATATATCGGCAAAAAGAAAAGTAATGCTGAATGAAAAAAGTTTTATTCATTTCATATTATTGGCCGCCTTCAGGAAAAGCATCGATTCACTGGCCGCTTAAAATAATCAAGCACCTTCCCAATTTTGGATGGCTGCCGGCGGTACTTACTGTGGAGGAAGATACCTTTTCTCAAAAAGATGAGACATTAATTAAAGAAGTTCCAAAAGAAGTAAATGTTTTTAGGGCGAAATCGTTTGAACCTTTTAACATTTACAAAAAATTAACCGGCAAAGAAAAAGATGAACAACTTGTTGCTTCGGAAATCATTTCAACAAAAAATAAACCGCCCCGGCGGATTGCTCATCGTTTGGCAATATGGGTACGAATGAATTTGTTTATTCCGGATGCAAGAGTAGGATGGTATTTCCCAGCTGTAAAAAAAGGATTGGAATTGTTAAAAGAAGAAAAAGTTGATGCCGTTGTTTCTATCGGACCACCACACACCACACATTTAATCGGGAAAAAAATTTCAGTAAAATATAAGCTGCCTCATATTCCGGTATTAATTGATCCCTGGGTTGATATTTCTTATTACAGAAATTTCAAAAGGAGCAAACTTACACTTAGAATTGATAATCAAATGGAGAAGTCTGTTCTAAAAAATGCTGCAGCAGTAGTATTTGTAACAGAAACAATGAAGATGGATTATGAAAGCAAATATTCGTTTGTTAAGGGTAAAGCGAATGTTCTTTATTGGGGCTACAGTGAAGAAGATTTCAAAGGGATTGAAGCATGGAAAAAATCAATCGTAGAGAAAACAATAGTACACGCAGGAAATATTTTTGAATATCAGAATCCAGTTAAATTTTGGGATCAGATAAAAAAAGAAATAGATTCGGGCAATAATCTTAAACTAAAATTTATCGGCACGGTTGATCCTGCAATAAAAGAATCAATTACAGAAGCAGGGTTGGATAGGTTCACTGAATATGCCGGATTTCTTCCATATAAAAAAATGATCGAAGAAATTTGCGACGCCGATTTTCTGCTGGTTTGTGCGACAGAACCGCGCCATATGCCCGGAAAATTATTTGAGTATCTGAGAACCGGCAGACCAGTAATTGCATTCGGCGATGCAAACGAAGAAGTCAAAGAAATTATTGAAGAAGCAAATGCAGGAATGATGTTTGGCTATAATGAAGATGGAGAAGAGTTTTTTAAGAGATTTTCATCATTTGAGACAAAGCATGAATATATAATAAGGTTTGAGAGGAAAGAAATTTCAAAATTCTTTAGTGATATATTAAATAGATTGTAAACGTAGTATGATTTGTTACTATAAATTTATTTTAACAACACCATTTTTTTAATATCAGAAAATTCATCCGCTTTCAAGCAATAAAAGTAAATTCCACTTGTTAAATTCGATCCATTCAACTCTATCTGATAAAAACCAGGATTTTTATACTCATCAACTAATTTCAGTACTTCTTGTCCTAATGCGTTATAAATAATTAGCTGTACATAACTCTGTTCGGGTATACAGTATTTAATTAATGTATTTGGATTAAATGGGTTTGGGTAGTTTTGTTCAACTTTAAAATCAGTAGGAATACTGTTAACAAATACTTCAATCTCAGCAATTTTTTCCTCATAGCCATCATAATCAATTTGAACTAAATTATAAATATAAGTTCCACTTGAAACATTTTGATCAATGAAAGAATATTCTCGGGGTTCGGAAGTTGTACCAGCCCCACTAACAAAACCGACCTCGACTTTATCTCTTAATATTCTAAAGCCAAGATTATTTGTTTCAGTCGCAGTAATCCAATTTAAAACAACATTATTATTTTCAAAATTATAACCAAATGATTTTAGTTCAACAGGTATAATACCACAGGAGTTATTTTGACCCG
>WOR8_10000631_pt1 | contig 36882 bp, 33 predicted proteins | sample DeeMarSeWOR38_10_FD_19890 | JGI IMG/M metagenome (IMG submission 19890) | reverse complement strand
GTGCTCAACGCTCAGAATGGATATCAATTTGTTCGAATTGCAGACAGCGATATTTGCTATATCTTATATTTTATTTGATATCGTATGGTTAGCCGTGTACGAATTCCGGACACTTTTTTTGGCCGAATACACTTATGGGTGTGTCATGCCGTGAAGGTTATCGTTGCGGGTACGCCAAATTACAATATGGGTTTAAATACTTGGCATGATTTGCAAATTTTAATTTTTTCTTGCCAGTTTTTTTGGGCGCTACCTTCACATACGGTACCATTTATAAGCCAGCAAAGATCCCCGGAGTCAAACTCCCAGGCCGGGCATTGACGCTTCTGATCAGGGGTGCATTTTTTAATTTCCCAACAGGGTTTTTTACCTCTGGCTTTTTGTTCGGATCTGAAAAGCAGAAAATAGAGCTGTCGCTCGACATGGACCGGCACATTGCGCCAACCCTGCTCGTAGCTGTGAACGGCTTTCAATGATGTGCCCAGCAACTCGGCCATTTGTTTTTGCGTTTTCTGAAGTCGTTTGCGGTGTCTTTTAAATTCGTTTTTATTCATAACGACTTTCCTAGTGTATGGTGGGTTTATTAATTTGGTATTTTTTGATTTTTTCATATAGTGTGCTGCGACTGATCCCCAGTTGTGAGGCGGCCTTTTTCTTATTCCAATTGCACTCAGACAAAACTTCCAGCAGTAATTTCCTCTCATTTTCAAAAATTGTTCCCGGGGTTTCTGAAAAAACAGGCGGAGTCGCATCGCGAATCGCAGTGGGCAGGTCAGAAATTTCGACCGTGCTTTGCTTGGCCAAAACAGCTGCATGCTCGATACTGTTTTCCAGTTCGCGCACATTGCCCGGCCAGGGGTAATCCAGCAGCAAACGCATAGCCTCTGAGCTGAAATCCTGAATGGCTTTATTTTGCTCGACTGCAAAACGTCGTAGAAAATGGCGGGCCAGCAGCGGAACATCGTTGCGCCGTTTTCTTAATGGCGGCAAGTGGATCGGTATGACATTGAGACGATAAAAAAGGTCCTCCCGGAAGCTGCCGTTTGTGACTCCCTTTAGCAGGTCCTTATTGGTGGCTGCCAGAACACGAATATCCACTGATAGCGTTTGTTCGCCACCAATGCGTTCAAATTTCTGGCTTTGCAGAACGCGCAACAGTTTAATCTGCGCTGAAGGAGCGATCTCTCCAATTTCGTCCAAAAATACGGTGCCGCCATGGGCCTGCTCGAAGCGCCCCGTCTTTTGGCGGATGGCGCCGGTAAAGGCCCCTTTTTCATGGCCGAAGAGTTCACTTTCCAGCAGCGTTGCAGGATAGGCCGAGCAATTAATCACGACAAACGCGTTGTCCTTACGCGGGCTCTGCTGATGAATGGCCCGGGCGACAAGCTCTTTGCCGGTTCCGCTCTCTCCCTGAATCAGAACGGTGGCATCTGTGGGCGCAATATCCTCAATCAAGCGATAGATGTTTTGCATCTGGGGGTCTTTGCCGATGATCCCGCTGAATTCGGCGGAATGTTCGATGCTGCTCCGCAGCTCGCGAATTTCTTCTTCGTGAATCACCGAGCGACGAATCGCCCCTGCGGTCTGGTTTAATATCAGATCAATAATATCCAGTTCTTTGATGACGCAGGCACAGTTCCCGGGGCAGGCGATCAGCATTGCTCCCTGAAGCTGATCTTCATGCAAGAGTGGGAAGCTGACCAGCTGTTTTACGGACTGAAAAGGTTCCGGCAGCAAAAAGGTGATGGCAGGATCGGCTGCCAGAAATTCCATTTTTTTGATTTTGGACAAAAATTCGGCAGCTTTTTGAGAGGCGGTTTTATCCAGGGTTAGGGACGCACTTTCAGACTGCAGGAAGATATTTTCACGGTTGCTACTAAAAATAAGGAGCCACATATCTTTGCAGGTTACGATGCCCTGCAGTTCTTTGATCAAATAGCGACACACATCCTGCAGATGGGTCAGCGCGCCGATCTCCTGGGCGATGGTAAATGAGGTGCGTGTTTGCCGGTGGGCGCGATCCAGCTCAGTTGTTTTTTCTTTTAGTCGCTGGGTGTAGTCTTTGATTCCGGCAACCATGTGGTTGAAAGCCGTGGTCAATTTGCCTACCTCGTCATGACTGTGCAATTTAACCGTAACATCAAGGTTGCCGGCATCGATTTTTTCGGCCGCTTCGGCCAGCACGGCCAGCGGACCGGTTATGCGTTTGATAAACAACAGACTTCCACCCAAAGCCAACAGAAGAATGGCAAGTGTAAGACCGCTCATCTGGAGCCACAATTGGAATACCTGATCCCGATAAGGTTTTTCGGACATCCCAAGTCGCAGCAGCCCGGCCTTGCCTGAAAATATCGGCCAGGCGATGTCCAGATATTTATCTCCCCTGGTAGAGACAATTTCCTGGAAATTGCCGTAATTATCCAGAACAGCATCATTGGCCTCCAGAAGCTCCAGGGGAATACCCCGGCTGAAGGTATGTGCCAGAACCTGGTTGTCCCGAATGATAAACAGATAGGCGACCATGGGATTGCTGCGCATCTTGTGGTCCAGCATTTTCTGAAGAGCGACCAGGTCGTTGGTCAGAATCTTGTCAGTGGCATCGAGTTCGACGGCGTGAGCCAGGTTTTCAGCCTGGGCGGACAAAGACTGGAAAAGACTGCTGCTGTACCGCTGAGTGACGAGTATTGAAATGAGCAATCCGCTGCCGATGACCAGCAACGAGACTGCCAAAAGGAGTTTGCTTTTCAAGCTTAGAGGTCGCATCGATTTATTTCTCCCAGGAAGCAATTTTTAGCTCTATTCCGCGGATGCCGTCGTACCATTCGTCCCGGGGGGGAGTAAAACGATCGATCATCAATTCAGACAGAATTTTCTGCCCGCGCAGATCATGATGCATGGCAAAAAGCACCTTGCGAATCTCATCTTTTAAATCCGGTGCTAAATTAGGAGATGCGACAATAGGTGGAATTCCATAAGGCTCTGATTTACGGATAATGCGGGTTTTGGATGTGAAAATCGGGTTTTTGCGGTGGTAATATTCCCAGATCAAGCTATCGATAGCAGCCCCGTCCACCAGGGACTTGGCGACAGCCATGATCGCGTTATCATGACTGTAAGTATAGATCGTTTTGCTGAAGAACGTTTCGGGGCGCTCACCCATCTGACTGACCCAATAAGTGGGAACAAGTTTACCCGTATTGGATTCCGGATCGGTGAACGCAAAGGTCCTTCCCCTGAGGTCTTCAATATTGCGAATGTGGCTGTCCTTGTTGACAATCAAATAGGATTGGTAAAAATGGCGGCTCTGGACCTCCGGAGTGGCCAGTAGCTCAAAGCCAAACTTTTTTTTGCCGACGACATAAGGTCCCGAGCAGATAAAAGCCAAATCTATTTGACTGTTACCCAGTAATTCATTTATTTCACCATACGTTTTGCGCTGAATAAACTGAACGTCTCTGTCGAGATGATGCCCAATATAGTCTAAAAGCTGCCGGTAATAGACAAAGGTGTCCTTAGGGGAAATCATGGCAGCTACGGCAACTTTTATAGTGCTATTTTCCGACGGCTTTTTCCCCGGCTGCTCAACGACAACCGTTTTGGAAAAATCAACGACCCGGATGTCGGTCTCAGATCCGCAGGCGTACAACAAAGACAGAGCCGCAGACATAACAAGACCGGATATGAAAAGATGATTTTTAATGATGAATCTATATTTGATGTCATCCATAAATATCCTCGTTTACGAGGCGGTCTTGACGTCTGAGAAAGGCTGGCACTCTATGCAGGATTCAGATTATTTGAGAGAATAGACGTACGATGATATTATTGCCACATTGTGGTAGGTTGTGTCAATAAAAATTTCGGCTATGATACAAGCAGAAAAGACTTGCGGCTGAATCGATGCAGCACCGGGGTGCCCATGCCGTGGCGGACCGCTTTGATGATGCGATCCTTTTCAATGGGAACGGTGCCGGCGAGCATATGCACCGGTAAATGCGCAAAGGCCTCCGCCACCATGGGGGTGCTGGGCCCGAGCATAGCGGTTTTTGCTTTTTCATGAAGGTGGGATAGGATCTCTTCGGTGGTATTGTTGAGGATGGACGTCGACGTTAAAAGCAATACATCGGCCCAGTCGGCGAGTTTTTGGTAAAAATCTTTGCGCTCACCCAGGCCGCGCGAGGCATCCAGTATTTCGAGCGGGACCTTTTTCACCTCCAGGCGCTTGACCAGCGGGCCGAAATAGCCCACCATTGCTACGTTGGTATTCGACTCGAGGTTAAAGGCCTTAAAAAGGATGGCGTTGTCCTTATCCTCGGGCAGTTTAAGCGCATTTTCATGGTTAAGGGCATTGACCAGTGCCAGGGCCATGCTTCTTTCAAGCGGCTGCTCACTTTTAATTTTTTCCAGCAGCGCTGCGGCCGGCCGGCTTTCATAATCAATGGCCTCATTGAGCGCCATGCAGGATTTTTTATTCTCAAAATAGGTGTAGGCTATTCCGATGCCGCCGTCGGTCGTTACGACTGCGGTATACCCCAGGCCCAGGCACAGAAAATTTACATTTGTTTTTCGGGCTTTGTCGATAAAGTGGTTAAAAAGCGTATCATTGAGGAGCATGGCTAACCTTTCTTGAACCCATCTCAAAGATGCATCCAACGCTCAATAGCAGTGTTACCGACCTCCTCAAAATGCTCACATACTGTCGTGTATGCTGCGCTTTTTCGTCGGCCGGTGCCTTGCTCTTGAGCATGATCTACTATTTTTGAGATGGCTTCTTGCCGAAGCGGGGTATCCACCTGCCCGTTTGTTCTCGATAGGCTATGTAGGCCTGTCCAAATTTAGCTTCCATCAGCTTTTCTTCGTAATCAGCGATGGTGTTGTAAAACAGAACGATCACCACCAGCAGTGCCAGACAAAACAGGGACGCAGTGGAGACGGTTAATCCCAGGTACACCAGAATACTTCCCAGATACAATGGGTGCCGCACATAACCGAAAGCGCCGGTTGATAAAATCCTGGCGGGACGCTGTTCTCCGATGACAGCCACATGGCCGGATTTAAAAAGAAAAAAAGCGGCTGCCAGCAGTGTAATCAGTAAAAATAAGCGAATTACAAGCGGAATTAGGCCCGCTAAAAAAGTGGAACGATGCAGGACAAATGAGTCCAGGATCCATGTGATCAGAAACATGAAGAACAAAATCAGCTGCCCGGCGTCGCCCAGAGGATGTTCACCTTTTTTAGCCTGCATGCTCGGCTTTCATTCGGGTCAGTATGTCCCGGGCTGCATGGCCGAAAATAATCGTATCGATTCCCACCGCGATCAGCGCGTAACCCTGATTTAGAAAGGGTTTGGCCGCATCGACCGTAATGCCGATAATCCCAATCGGCTTTTTGCGTTTCAGGCAGGCTTCGCGCACCCGGTTGATATATTCCTGGACCATAGGGTCATCTATTTCACCGGGTTTGCCCAGACTGCCGGACAGATCATACGGTCCGATCAATACCGCATCGACACCTTCAACCTCCAGAATCTTTTCGATGTCCCGGGCGCCTTTGACGTGTTCGATCTGGACAATAACTGCAATCCGGTCGTTGGCGTTATTCATGTATCCGGCAACATCAAGCCCGTATCCATGTGCGCGTGCCACCCCGATGCTTCTTTCTCCGACCGGCGGGTATTTGACCCATTTGACCACCTGTTCGGCAATCTCGACGCTATCCACATGGGGTGCGATAATTCCCGGAGCGCCGATATCCAGGGCCTTTTTGATATACACTTCGTTGCTGGTCGGGACGCGAACGACACATGCACAGCGTTCTGCAACTGCCTGCAGAATGCCCTGGATGTCTCCCATCTCCATCGGTGAATGCTCGGCATCGATCCAGAGCCAGTCAAAGCCGACATCCGCTAAAATTTCAGCCAGCGCGGGATTCGGCTGGGTAACGATGGTGCCGATCAGGGTTTTGCCGCTTAGCAGTTCTTTTCTAAAAGTTTGTTTCATGGCTTTCGATTTTTCCATATACGGCTGTCCTTCAGCTGGCATCAGATTTCCAAACGCAGCAGCGTCTACATTGATTCACCTTTTGGCATTCGTTTGCGAAGATCTTCTAAATGAATTTCAACGTGCTCATACGCCCAGACGATAAACCGTTCGAGCTTGCCGTGGCCGTGAAACGCATGCCGCCCCTCACGGTCCAGATCTGCTTCCGACATGGAGCCAACGATTTCAATCGTTTCAGTGCGGACCGATCTGAATTCTGCGATGAGCTCAGCGATCGGTTTGCCGTCATACTTTTGAGGCTGGGTGCGGTTAAAGCGCTCGACATCAAAGCCTTCCGGGGAGCCGGGACCGCCGGATAAGATGTCTTTAAACAGCCACTGCATCGAGCGCTCTATGGTGATAAAATGGGCCAAAACCTGTTGCACCGTCCATTGCGCCCCATCCTGGTAGACCTGAACACGAAGCTCATCAGGCGATAAAGATCTGAATAATGCGATGGTATCTTCCAAATTTTTATTGAGCTCGGCCATGATCGGTGTGCGTCGGTCGTTCATTCATCTTCTCCGTTACCGCTTTTAGTTTACTTCCGATCAAGTCATACCATTTTGTTGGCCCGCTAACTGACAACCAAATTCGGCTTTAAAAGTTGGATGTCAATGCTATCTCCGGCGGTTAGCGCCTCCCGTCCTTCAGGTATGATAATCAAAGCATCTTTGCGCGCCATCGAGACGAGCCGGCTTTTGAGTTTAGCGGGTTTTACGATGAGCCGATGCTTATCGGTTTCGAGGCGGGCGTGAACAAATTGTGTCCAGTCCTTATGGCCGCGAACCGTCTCAGCCAATTGCGCCCGGACAATCGGAAAAGAAAAGGCAACGTCTCCTTTTATTTTCATAATTGCCGGCAGCGCCAGCTGCAGAAAGGCCATTTCATTCGAGGGGGGGCCGCCGGGCAAAATAAAAAATGGTTTGTGCTCCAGCAACCCGAACGCTACCGGTTTGCCGGGGCCCATCCGAACCCGCCGGTAAATACCCTGCCAGCCCATTTTTTGCACCACATCTAACATGAGGTCGTGCTCACTGCCCCAGGCGCCGCCGCTGGTGATAAAAACATCTGCTTGCGACAGTCGTGAAGCAATGGCAGCTTGAATTTTGGATGCGTTGTCAGGCACGAGCACAGCCGAGTATGACAGGCCGTAATAAGCCAGCCAGGAACTGATTTCAACCATGTTGCTGGCATACAGTTTTCCGTCGCTCAGTGGTTCTCCGGGGGCAACGACCTCATTGCCGCTGGCAATCACGGCCACTTGCGGCAACCGATACACGGCGGCGTGATCCGAGCCGCCGCAGGCCAGCAACCCAATCAGAGGAGGAGACAGTTTTTCACCTTTTGCAGCCACCTGCTCCCCCTGCCGAATGTCGATTCCACGCTTGAGCAAATTACGACCCGCTTCAGCGACACCCCGCGCGAATATAGTATCGTCGGTTGAATCGCAGAATTCTTCTGAAAGGACGGCATCGGCACCTTCCGGTATGGGCGCACCGGTGGTAACACGCACCGCCTGCCCACTTTTAATGTGCACATTCGCACGATCGCCGGCCGCAAGCTCAGCGACGATTTTCAATTCTACCGGGCTGTCGGCACCGGCATTGACCAGATCCGCTGAATTCACCGCAAAGCCATCTTTGCGGGAGGAGGTCCGCGAAGGACTGTCCACACTGGCAACAATATCTTCAGCCAGAATCCTGCCGGTCAGTCGGGCCAGGGGAAGGACTTCGGTTTCACCGACGGCGACATTTGTCAGTGTCAGCTCGAGCGCTTCGTCAAATCCAATGAATGTTTTCATAATCTCAGGTTCATAGGTTCCGGGTTCAGGGTTTAAAGGTTCAGGGTTTCTGTCCTCTGTCTTCTATTTTCAACCTCTGAACCTCTGAACGCTGAACCTTTGAACATACTAAGCGTCTACCATCTTAATGACAATCAGCGTGACATCATCTTCGGGTTCCTGGCCCTGCCGGTGGTTCGCTAAAGCATCCAGAATCTTATTCTTTATTTCATCGGCGCTTGCAGCGGCGTTGCGACGAATAATGTCTTTTAACGGCTTTTTGCCGAAAGGTCTGTTATTTATGTCAAATGTTTCCCAGATGCCGTCGGTTCCCATAAAAATGAGCTGTCCTCCGGTCAGATCGGTTCGCTGGTTTTCTTCATACTGGTAGTTTTCATCCCAGCCCAGCGCCAGCCCGGATCCATAGAGTTCCTCAAAACGATCACTTGCAGGATCATACAGCAAAGCGGCATCATGGCCGGCACGTACCCATTTCGCCAGATGGTTTTGCGTATCGACCATCAGATAAAGCAGCGTGGTAAACCGGCCGGTATCATAGATGTCCATCGTCAGATCACGGTTGACATCCGTAACAATCTCAGAAAGCGTTCCCGGCTGGGCCGAGCGGCTGCGGATCAATGCGCGCGCAGTCGTCATCAACAGACCGGCGGCGATTCCGTGACCGGAAACATCACCGATGACCACATTTAGGCTGCCGGCAGGTGTTTGAGAAACTCTGAGAAAATCGTAAAAGTCACCGCCGGTCTTATTGCAATAGATACTTTTAGCTGCGATATCGAGACCTTTTACTACAGGTGAAACTTTGGGCAGCAGGTTCTGCTGGACTTCTTCAGCCACCGCCAGCGCACTGAGCATGCGGTTGTTGCCAATGGCCAGGTCGATCAGATGCGTTACGGACCTGGCCGTATTGACAACGGTGTTGATGACATCCGTATCAAATTTTTTGATCCCATCCTTCTTGTTGAACCCAATGATCGAGACATCGCCCTCAGCGTAATTAATATAATTGGTAATGGCAAAGCCTAAAAATGATTTAACACGCTCATCGAACGGGTGCGCTTTTTCAAAATCGGCCTGGGGCATGGAATCCGGCCGGGTGGCTGTAGCCACACAGCCGTAAATATCGCACTCGGCTTTGCGCGATGCCCAGATCGGTGCCGCCGAGGCTTCCGGTACCTGGATGTATTCAGATTTTAGCAGCTCATGATTGTTCCCTTTAAAGACATAACCGGCCAGGTTGCCGTCTTGATCTTCTCGGGTGATGAAAACGCCCCGATAGCCTTCTTTTAAGATAAGCAAAGCGAGCCGATCGTATATATCATTTTCTTTGGCAAGCTCGTTAATGGAGTTGAGCACTTCACGGCTAAATCCGCGAATCGCTGTCAGGCTGATATCCATAGCTTTACGCGATGATATTTCATCCAACCAGATGAGCACGTGACCGCCTTCTCCGATCTTTGTCTTGACCTGATACCATCTTCCAGTGACTTTCGAATTTAATTCCATCGGCTCGACCTGCCACTTTGCCCGCATGTCATCAGTGGCTTTTAGAATGGTATCGGCTTCAGACTTTTCAAACAGATCATCTAATTTTTTGATGTGATGTCTTTTGAAAAGCTTTTTGGTATTACCGGCGACGGCCACCACCCGGCCCATTTTATCGATCACAAATACAGGGTCCTGACGTTCTGCCGGCAGCTGGCAAAGGATATCCATGTCTTTGTTTTTGAATTTAATGGAGGCCTTGGCAAAACTCTGCACAAAAAGCGGCACAATATACGGAACAGCTGAAAACCAGAGGCCATTGCCCTGAAGGGTATTGATGCTGGCGCCGATTAAAAATGCAACCAGATAGGTGATGGGGTTTATGAGTTCTTTGGCGAGATATTTTAGCAGAAGTGAAATGCGCGGCGGCATATGATGGGCCCTCCGGGATATGATCTTTCAGCCGGTGACCAGGAAATGGCGATTATAGCGAAGTTCATTATACATTCCGGACCTGTGAATCGAATGGCAATTTCTGCCCCTATCAGAATTGAAGGGTTTTGTGAAATGCGTTGCTGGGAATAAAAGGGCCTATGGTTTAAAAAGCGATGGCTATCAATGTTAGCGTCTAGTCTTCAGAAAACTCGAAGTTGATTTGATCTCCGCATCGAATTTTTCCCTCCTTAAGCACCCGTGCAAAAACCCCTTCCCGTGGCATAATGCAATCGCCAGCCTTGTAGTAAATGGCGCACCGGTTGTGACACTCTTTTCCGATCTGCGTAATTTCAACCAGGGCATCGGATCCCAGTCGAACTCGGGTGCCCACCGGAATGTTTTTCCAGTCGATGCCGGTGGTGGCAATGTTTTCGGCAAAATCACCAAAGGTAACATCAAGTCCTGATCGGCGGGCTTTATCGATTTCTTCAGATGCTAAAAAACTGACCTGCCGATGCCATTTGCCGGCATGCGCATCGCCTTCCAGACCATGTTCCTTTTTTAAATAGGCCTCATCGACTGAAGCTTTGCGCGTTCCTTTTTTCTTGCTGGTCGCAATCGAGACGATTTTCATTATTATTGAGTCCCTGTGTTCTTAGCTCAATTAGCCAAGGTAATTAAATTATTAGTAAGTTTAGGATAACAAAAAAGTGCCTAAAATGCCTAAAGTGAGCTAAAATGCCTAAAGTTGATGAATTCTGTCGTTTTTAGAAAGATAGATCGCAGCGACACCTTAACCTTAGTCACTTTTATGGGCAATGGCAATATAAGCTTCAGGTTTATCCGGTGATTTTTTATGTAAGGCCCGTTTAATTGCCGATAAGAAAAATACCATACGTCGCTCGAATATTGGGCAAAAACTTGATGATCTTTCCATACCGGTTCTGCGAATGGGTATTGATGGCCACCTCTTTTAGAATTTTCAAGCCGACTTCGTCGATAAATTTCCGGAAATCTTTGATGGTTATCACCCGGATGTTAGGTGTGTTGTACCATTGATACGGCAGTTGTTTGGTGACCGGAGCATATCCGGTATACAGCAACTGCATGCGGCAGGCCCAGTGACTGAAATTGGGAAAACTGACGATGCCTCTTTTGGCAATGCGCATGATTGCCCCTATAAGCTTATCCGGGGCATAAACTTGCTGCAGGGTCTGGCTCAGGATCACGTAATCAAAACTCAGGTCGGGGTAATCCAAAACCTCCACATTAATGTCGCCCTGCAAAACCGTTAATCCCTTTTCAATACAGGCGGCCACTTTATCTTCTTCCATTTCGATGCCGGAGCCGTGCACCTGCTTGTTGTTGATTAAAAAGCGCAACAGCTCGCCGCTGCCACAACCCAGATCGAGCACTCTGGATCCCGGATCTATCCAGGAGGCGATAATCTGAAGATCATAGCGCATATGGTTATGTTGTGTTTTCCCGGCAGACACGTTCTAAAAATCCTCTGATCAGGTTTGTCAATCGCTCATTGGGCAGCAAAAAGGCATCGTGACCCCATTCGGCTTCGATTTCAAGGAAACTGACATCCAGCCCGTTTTTCTTCATGGCTTTCACCATTGATCTGGATTGATAGGTGGGATAGAGCCAGTCGGACGTAAAGGAGACCACCAGAAATTTGGCGCTGGCTTTTGCAAACGCTTTCACCGCCGAGCCGTCGCCATACTGTTTTTCCATGTCGTAATAATCGGCGGCCTTGGTAATATACAAAAACGAGTTGGCATCAAAACGATCCACAAATTTTTTGCCTTGATACCGCAGGTAACTTTCTACCTGAAAATCGGCATCGAAATTAAATGAAAAATCACTTTTATCCTGCAGCCGGCGGCCGAATTTTAATCGCATGGATTCGTCCGACAAATAGGTGATGTGGCCGATCATGCGCGCCACTGCCAATCCGAGGTTGGGTTTAGGACCATAGTAGTAGTTTCCGTTATTCCATGCCGGATCGGCCATGATCGCCTGGCGGGCGACTTCATTAAAGGCGATGGTCAGCGCCGAGTGTTTGGTAGTGGTGGCCAGCGGGATGGCGGACTTTACCATTTGCGGGTATCGCAGGGTCCACTCCAGCACCTGCATTCCGCCGATCGAGCCGCCCACCACGCATAAGATCTGTTTAGCACCCAGATAATCCATGAGCTCTTTTTGAGACCGCACCATGTCGCCGATGGTGACCACCGGAAAATCCAAGGCATAGGGCTGGACGGTTTTGGGGTTGGTACTGCAGGGCCCGGTAGACCCCATGCAGCTGCCGATGATATTGGAGCAGACAACAAAATATTTGTCCGTATCGATCCCTTTGCCGGGGCCGACCATAATGTCCCACCAGCCGGGTTTTTCATCTTTTTTGCTGTAGTAGCCGGCAGCATGGGAATCACCCGAAAGGGCATGTAAAATCAATATCGCATTTGATTTGTCGGCGTTGAGGGTCCCGTAAGTTTCATAGGCAATGGTTACCGGTCCGAGCCTGGCGCCGTTTTCCAGAACCATTTCATCGGGCGGTTCGGCAAAAGTGAAGAGTTTTTTCTCCACAATACCGACCGAAACCCCCTGTTTATCGTGTTCTATGTATTCACTCATAACTCACAACGACTTGTGATAATTAAAAAAATAGCCCGCTCCCTGATATGCCTGTTGTGGCAACCCCAAGAGAAGCCGGCTGATTTTTTTACTTGATTTTTTAAACCAGGGCAAGAGAAATCAGGTTTGAGCGAAGGCCTGGTCTAAATCCTCTTTAATGTCGTCGATGTTCTCAAGACCGATGGACAGGCGCACCAGATCCGGCGTCAACCCACCGGCTCTTTGCTGTTTTTCGCTCAACTGCGAATGCGTCGTACTGGCAGGGTGAATGACAAGGCTTTTGGCATCGCCCACGTTGGCCAGGTGCGAAAACAGTTTCAAGCTGTCTACAAATTTTCGGCCGGCATCCAGACCCCCTTTTATCCCGAAGACGACCATGCCGCCAAAACCATTTTGAAGATACCGGCTGGCAACCGGGTATGCTGGATCGTCCGGTAATCCGGGATAACGCACCCAATCAACATTTGAATGCGCCTTTAAAAAGCGGGCCACTTCGTCTGCATTTTCACAATGCCGCTGCATGCGCAACGGTAGCGTTTCCAGTCCCTGCAAAAATATCCAGGCGTTGTCAGGGGCGATACAGGCGCCCAGGTTGCGCAGGGGAACCAGTCGCATGCGAAGGATAAATGCGAGTGGATTCATGTCGCCCAGGTCGTGTGCATAGCGAATGTCGTGGTAACTGGGGTCCGGTTCATTATATAATTTAAATTTTGGATCTTGCCAGTCAAATTTTCCCGAATCCACCACAATACCGCCAATACCGGTGCCGTGCCCGCCCATCCATTTGGTCAGGGAATTGACGACAATGTCGGCACCGTAATCGATGCTTTTGAGCAAATAAGGCGTTGTAAAGGTGGCATCGACAATCAGCGGCAGATGATGACGATGTGCGATATCTGCGATCGCACCGATGTCGGTAAAATCCAATACCGGATTGCCGATGGTTTCGATAAAGACAGCCCGGGTTTTTTCGGTGATGGCCCGATCAATGCTTTCCGGATTCGTGGCGTCGGCAAAATGGGTGCGAATGCCAAATTGAGGCAAAATACAATCAAACATGGTGTAGGTACCACCGTAAAGGTTGCTGGCGGACACGATTTCATCACCGGCCTCACAGATATTGATAATTGCATAATAAACCGCTGATGTCCCCGAAGACAGCGCCAGGGCTGCTGCGCCGCCCTCCAGGGCGGCAATTCGTTGTTCGAGAACATCCTGGGTCGGATTCATGATGCGGGTATAAATATTGCCCATCTCTTTGAGCGCAAAAAGATCGGCGGCATGCTGGCTGCTTTTGAATACATAGGAAGAAGTGCGGTGCAGCGGCACGCCTCTGGCAGTGGTGGTGGGGTCCGGCTGTTGTCCGGCGTGAAGGCACAGCGTTTCGAATCTATATTTCGTGCTCATTTTCAAAATCCTGTGTCGACTTAAGGTCGGATCATGTGTTCGGCACTATCCGGCAGCACGGTAATTCAGCGCTGTAAAGACGCGTTAGCGCTTAGGGGAATCCATCTAATCAACCAGCGGTTCAAACACTTCGCAGGATTTACAGATCTTCATTTTTTCCTTCCAGTCTTTCTGAACCTTTCCGTCACAAATTGTGCCGTTAATGAACCAGCAAAGCTCACCGGCGCCGAACTCCCAGGCCGGGCACTTGACCTTAAGCTCCGGGCTGCATTTTTTAATCTGCCAGCATGCTTTCGTCTTGCCCTTTTTGGTATTTTGCTTAACCGCTAAAAAATACAACTGACGTTCAACAGCCGTCGGCACTCTACGCCAACCCTGCTCATAGCTGTGCACCGCCTTGAGCGATATGCCCAGCAGCTGGGCCATTTGGGCCTGGGTTTTGTTTAATTTTTTCCTAAATTTCCTAAATTCCAATTTGTCCATAATATCAGTCCTCGGTTCCGATTCAGTGATGATATCCGCAACACCAAACGATTACCCGAATCTTGCATGTTAAATGTATGCAGAACTCAGGTTTTAACTTGATACAATGTGGCAGTTGTGTCAACAAAAAAAGATGCCGGAACATTTCATAGCGCCGCGCAGATGATACCCCCGCCCAATACGGCATCTCCCCTGTAGATAACCGCCGATTGCCCGGGTGTCACCGACATCTGTGGGGTTTTAAACAGGATTCTGGTTTTATTGGCTTCGGTCGGGTAAACCGTGGCGTCAGCTGCCTTGTGTCGCAGGCGAATCTTCACCTGAACGTCGTCTATCGGTTGATCGATGCGATCGACACCCATGAGATTTAAGTCCATGGCCACCAGGCCCCTGGAACGGTTCTCCTGGTTGCTGACAATAATGCGATTTTGAGCGGCATCGATGCGATGGACATACAGCGCGTGCCGGGAGGCAATACCAAGGCCGCGGCGCTGGCCAATGGTATAATGTATGATCCCGCGATGCTTTCCAAGGACGCGGCCGTCTTCATTAACAATGTCGCCGGTTTTAATATCTTTTTGATCAAAAAGAATGGAATAATCCCCGCCGTCAATGAAATCCTGGCTTTCTTCGCGATCTGCCGTCTGAAGCCCCAATGAGCGCGCCATGTCGCGGACCTGCTGCTTGTTATAATCCCCCAGCGGCAGGAGCGTGCGGGCCAGTTGCTGCTGTGTAAGGCCGTAAAGAAAATAGGTTTGATCTTTGGCGCTGTCGACAGCCCGCTTCAACAAAAACCGTCCGCTGATATTTTCGATGCGGGCATAATGGCCGGTGGCAAAATAATCAAATTTCAAACCAGCTTGCCGGGCTTTTTCCAGCAGAAAACCGAACTTGAGTTTTTGGTTGCACACCACACAGGGATTTGGCGTTTTACCCTCCAGGTATTCGTTTCTGAAATACTGGATGACATGCTTCTGGTATTCTTGACGCAGATCGATGGTGTGAAACGGTATCTCGAGTTTCTGACAGATAGCGGCGGCAGATTCAACATCTTCTTTTTCGCCGGGACCAAAACAGGCATGCCGGGCCGAGCGATCAACACCCAGCGTTTCATCATAAATTTCCATGGTGAGACCGCAAACGGTATAATCTTGCTTTTTCAATAAAGCCGCCGCAACCGATGAATCCACGCCACCGCTCAGTCCCACCGCCACTTTTGGTTTCAGTTTTTTCATTTTATACTTATTTTGATACGGGCCATTTTATGATTAACCTTCAAGACCAACAAAATTCTAAATCCGAAATACGAAATCCGAAATGGTTCGACTCGCTCACCACCCTGAGCCAGGTCGAAGGGCAAATCAAAATATCAAATGATCTAAATTCAAAAGTTTTGATCATTTGGATTTAAGATTTTGGAAATTGTTTCGAGTTTCGAAATTCGTGCTTCGGATTTATTGATCTAAAATAATATAGAAGCGATTTTGATACCCGCAGTTTAAGCACAATAGAAAACGCCTACTTTTTCCGCAGGGCGGCATTGAGCGAGCCGCTTTTGAAACCGTCCAGATCCATGGTAACATACAAAAATCCCAGTTCATGCAGCTTCTCGCTGATGGATATGCGATGCTGCAAGGCCAGGTTAAAATCCTCCGGTAAGATTTCGATTCTGGCAGTATCACCATGATGCCGCACGCGTAACATCCGAAAGCCCAGTTCGCTTAAAAAATCTTCTGCCGTCTCAACCTGTTTGAGCTTTTCCATATTGACCTCCTGACCGTACGCAATCCGGCTGGCCAAACACGGCATGGCCGGTTTGTCGGCCACCTCGAGGCCCAAAACGTCGCAAATGCGTCGAATTCGGCTCTTATCTATTTTTAATTCGACATACGGTGCCAAAATGCCGGACTCGTTTGCGGCCTGTATGCCCGGTCGGTAATCCCCCAGATCATCCAGGTTGACGCCATAAAATACCGGCCAGGACAGGTTGCTGAGGGGATTACCGGGTTGCCGGCGCAATTCTTCGATTCTTTCAAAAAGCACTTTTTTGCAATGATAGCAGCGGTCTCCCTGATTGGCCCCGTAAAACGGATTTTGCATTTCCTGTGTTTCAATAATGTAAAGCGGAATGTCACGATCATTGGCAAAGCCCAGGGCATGCCGGTATTCCCGTCGCGCCAGCGACGGGCTGTCTGCCAGGACAGCCAGCATATTTTTGCTTAACGCGATGCGCGCGACATATGCCAGCAGGGCGCTGTCCACCCCCCCGCTATAGGCGATGATGGCGCCTTCAAATCCGGCAAAATAGTCTTTTAGTTTTGTCAGCAGGTTTTCGGGAGACATTTTTTTCTGAAGTTAAGCGTATTCATAGCCACAAAGACAACAAGATCACAAAGAGATCGGGTATTTTTATTTTAATTTTTACTTCGTGTGCTTTGTGCCTTTGTGGTGATAATTTTTTCCGCCTTTCTAAAAATGGAGAAACAAGGGACAAATCTTGATACATTGTGGCAGTTTAGTCAATAAAAAAGAAAGTTTGCTGCTTGCGTGAATAAAAAAGTTGAAACATCGTGCGCTGCAACTATTGACAATTCTCTCAGGCTCATGATTTGGCTGCCTTCTAATGACTTGATTTTTGCAGGCAAACTTGAAATGCTGGTATGCGCCGCTAAGCCAGCTATAAAACGGATTCCTGAAAATCCCGGCGGATTTACCATTTTCATCTGAATTGAGTACAGGAGAAACATGCATGCATCTTAAGCAGGTTCGTATCGTGCCGGAAAAATTTCCAACGGTTGAGTATTATCCATTTAATCTGGATATTTTCAGACACCCCCGGACAGTGGACGTCCATAACCCGGTGACCTTTTTCGTGGGCGAAAACGGCACCGGAAAATCGACGTTGCTGCAGGCCATCAGCCATCGCTGCGGCATTTATATTTGGAAGGGCGAGCGCAGGGCCCGCTTTCAATATAATCCCTTCGAGACCCAATTTTACAGAGGCATTGAGGTTAGGTGGTCGCAAGATACGGTTCCAGGTTCATATTTTGCTTCGGAAATCTTCAATAATTTTGCCCAGATACTGGATGAATGGGCCACCATGGACCCCGGATTGCTGGATTATTTCGGCGGTAAATCCCTGATGATGCAATCTCACGGTCAATCTTTGATGTCCTTTTTTAAATCCCGCTTTAAAATCAAAGGCCTTTATCTGCTCGACGAACCTGAAACGGCCTTATCCCCGGGGACTCAAATCGATCTACTAAAACTGGTCACTAAAATGGCGCAAGGCGGTCATGCCCAATTTATCATTGCCACCCACTCACCCATTCTTTTGGCCTGTCCGAAAGCTCTTATCTACAACTTTGGTGCATCCGCTCTGGAGCCGATCGGTTATGAAGAAACCGAGCATTTCAAAGTGTATAAGCGCTTTATGCAGGATCCTTACCGATACTTGCAGAACATTTAAACCAGGGCCTACCGCAGAACCATTGCCCTGGAAAATGGGTTCCTTGGGTACCATATCTGTAATCCGCATGGTGCAAACTTACCCTTCCGACCCTTTTCAGAACTGCCCAGATTCCTCCCCTTTTTGAGACCCCTCTGCAGCCGAAACCGGCCGGCGCAATTCGGGCAGAATTTGCTGAATTTTGTCAAAATATTCTCTTATTTAAGACAGAGGCTCACCCTAAAAATTAGCCTAACTATACGAAATTTTGCAGCTTATGAGTTTTTGGGGGTTTGGCTTGGATTTTGCTTTACTTGTATCGGTTGCGTTGGCCCCGTCGCTCACCGTTGGCAGTTGTTCCGTTGACAGTGCAAATGCCCATACGGGGTCGGGCCCTTATTAACCCCAAATGTGCTGAGCTCATGAAAAATTACGGCTACAATATCGTTTTTATCACAATCACCTTCTTCGGGATGGTATTGGGGAGCCTGCCGGCATGGGCCGGCAATATGGATGCCGAATTTCCAGTCTATGACAGCATTCGTCCGAATGTGAACTTCTGGAAAAAAATATATACAGAATATTCAACGACTCAGGGAATTATTCACGATAAGAACAATCTGGCGATTATCTATGAAGTCATTGATCTCAAAGACCGCAATCGCCATGGCAGTCGTAAAATTAACAAGCAGCGCATCAAAAAAGTCAAAAAGAAATACAGGCGCATCCTGGCGAAGCTCGCTCAAGGAAAAGCACCCAGCGATTCACAGGAGCATCGCGTTGCCGCTTTGTTCGGAAGTCAGGCCAAGCCCGTTGACTTCCAAAACGCGATGCGAAATCTGCGGTGCCAGGTCGGCCAGAACGATCCGTTCCGTCAGGGAATTATTCGATCCGGTGCCTACCTGGCCGAAATGAAACAGATCTTTCGTGATGCCGGTTTGCCCGAAGATCTGGTGTATCTGCCACACGTTGAATCATCTTTTAATCCCAAAGCATACAGCAAATTCGGTGCGGCCGGCATGTGGCAATTTACCCGCTCGACCGGCAAACACTATATGACGGTCAGCTATGCCATCGATGAGCGCAGGGATCCAATCATTTCCACCCGCGCGGCTGTTCGGCTGCTGAAATGGAATTTTAAAAAATTTCGCAACTGGCCGATGGCCATAACCGCATACAATCACGGTGTTTCCGGCATGCTGCGGGCCAAAAGGCGCAAAGGGGATTATGAAACCATATTCAAAGAATACCGCAGTCGCATATTTAAATTTGCCTCGCGCAATTTTTATTCTGAGTTTCTAGCCGCCCGGGAGATTGCCCATGATTATGAGAAATATTTCGGCAAGCTGATACTCGACGCCCCCGTGCGAACTGAGGAAGTCGCGCTGGCCGGCTACGGGTCTCTGCCGGAAATCGCCCGGCACCTCAATTTGAAACTGGCAGAGCTGCGCGACCTGAACCCTGCTCTGCGAATACCTGTGCTCAAGGGCCAAAAATTTGTTCCGCGTGGTTTTCCTTTGAAGCTGCCGGCCCGGGACGATCGGGACTGGCAGCAGGTGATGGCCGAGCTGGCACCCCAAATTTATAAAAACGATCAAAAGCACAGCCGAATATATACCGTCCGCAAAGGCGATACAGCCGGAGAAATTGCCCGCAACCACGGAGTGAAATTAAATGATCTGATCGCTGCGAATAATTTAGATGCACGGGCCACCATCCACATCGATCAAAATTTGAGAATCCCCCTGCCAGAAGACAAACCCGTGCGCATGGCCGCCGCCAAGACCAAAGGGGCCGCCCCCGCTCGCCTGGCGGCAGCCGTTCAAACCAAAGATGCCGGGCCCGAAGCAAATGAACAATCAAAAATGGCAGCCATCAAGCAGCAAAACGAAAAATCCGAACCCAGGCCCGACGCGCCCGTTGCGCAAATAGACGAGCCGGGACCGCAACAGCCGCAAGGGGTTTCCGGTCCCGATTTTGATACAATTGAATCAAACCGCAATCTTGAAGCTGCGTTTTTGCAAATGCGGACCCAAATAAGCACAGCCGTGCAAAAACCACAACGGCCTCCCGATGCAATTTTGAATGCGGATATTGTTCAGGGACAGCTGGCCATTAAGCGCATCAAAACGGTTAGAGGGCGTTCCATTGGCAGGATTCAAGTCGAGGTTGAAGAAACCCTGGGACATTATGCCGAATGGCTGGAGGTTTCTGCCGGTGAGATCCGGCGGTTAAACGGCCTGCGGTTTGGGAAACCGCTTCGAATCAACCAGTCCATTAAAATCCCCTTGCGGCGAGTTACCAAAGAAGACTTTGAAGAAAAACGATTTGAATTTCACAAAGAGCTGGCAGAAGATTTTTTCGCTTCTTTTCGTGTTGAGAAAGTTGAAACCTACACGGTTCGAAGAGGCGACAGTATCTGGACGATCTCAAAAGAAAAGTTTGATGTTCCGCTGTGGCTGATCAAAAAATACAATGCCCATCTGGATTTTAGCGAGCTGCAGCCTGCACAGCAGCTCAATATCCCCATCATCGAAAAAAACCAGGTTTAAAAAAACGGGTGTTTAAACCATCATCTTTTGCCCGAGAGCTTTGTTGGTCGTCCTCGAAGTTCGCTTACGTACTACCTGTACGCTGCGCTCCTTCTCCTCCTCCCGCCTCGCTCTCGAACAAAATCTAACGGTTTAAACACCCGTTTAACTTTTTATGGGAGAACATTTATAATTCTAATTTAATTCAAGCCTTGTTGAACACCTTAATTTATTAAAGAATAGAAGTGAAATCCCGCAATCATGCGGGACCCTCAAACAAAATCTAAACGTTTTAAACCTGGTTTATGTCTAAAATAAAATTTTGTTCTGTTACATAAGTCCCGCCTCTTGAGCACCTTAATTTATATAGAATCAGGATGTGAAATCCCGCCGCCAGGCGGGGGCTCTCGCTATATGCCGAGGACGAGCACGAGTACGAGGACGATTGGGTGGACAACCATATTTCCTGTGACTCGTCCTCGTCGTCCTCGTTTTCGTTCTCGGTAGTTTAAGAAATTCAACTTTAAGCAAATTGGTCAGAAACCGACTTAAATCGGCGGTGCAATGGTCACCAGAAGCCTCAGATTGGTTTTGGCGCGCAGGCCGTGAGGCTCGGCAATATCACTGATGACAACGTCTCCCGGCTTAGCCGGCATTGTCGCCTCGCCCTCACCTAAAAACTCGCCTTCGCCTTCCAGAATAACCAGGCTGAGCTGGCCTTCAATGTCGTGGCTGTGAACCGGCAACTCCTGCCCGGGCTGAAAATTGAAATTGAGGATTTTAAAATAGGGTGAGTCATGCACCAGAAGTTTTTTAAACGCCTTTTCAGAAAAATCGTTCTCCGCGTAAAGATTGAGCTTTTTCATAGGGTCCTCCTTTTTCAGTAAACATCATATCGAGTGCAACATTATAAACAATGTGAGGTATAAATCATTGATATAGGTCAAAATTAAAAAAAGAAGACCCGCATACGGTTTCCGGTCGGGACCGTGATGCGGGTCTGTTTTTACAAAAACGGGATGATGGGCGCCTCAGCTTCAGGGTGTTGTTTGCACTTTGGGTGAAATGGTGACATCTATGCGGCGATTCATGGCCCGGCCCTTTTCGGTTGAATTCGAAGCCAGCGGACGCGTGGATCCATATCCGACCGAGATGATCTTATCAAACGGCAAGATGCCGTTGGCGACGAGATACTGGCGAACCGCTTCCGCCCGTTTCTGGGACAAATGTTCATTTATCGGTTCAGGTCCGGTGCTGTCGGTATGGCCGCCGATAATGACATCCGGCTCGCCAAAGGCGCGTATGGCGCGCTGAACTTTGCTCAGCAAGGCATAATTATCCGGCATGATCACCGACTGGCCCACGGGGAACTGTATGGTTTTGAGCCGGATAATCAGTTGATTTTCTCTTTTATAAACTTCTGCTTCATGGGGCTCAAAATAGCCACTGACTTCGCTGAAAAGCTGGTTCAGCTGTTTTTGAGCCGTCAACCGCTCCTGTTGCTGGCGGCTCTGGCCTTCCAGTGAAGCGATCTTCTGCTGCAGGTCGGTGATTTCCAGCTGCTGCTCTTTGATCTTTTTGGTTGTAAATACCTGATCTGCCCGCTGGGCGGAAATGGTCGCCATAATATTATCCAACTGCTGCTCAAAAGACTGATCCCGCATATCGGGTGCCGCCAGCCCGCTGGATGTCTGGTAAAGCATGTTTTCGAAGTTGAGCGCAATTTGTTCCGGTGTTATCTGCTGGAGCTTGATGGTTTCTTTGGCGATTTCCATATGGCGGCGTGCCAGAAAAAGAGCTTCATTGGCCAACGCGCTCATCTGTTCCTTTTGGTAAGGGTTTTCGGTGATAAATGTATCGGCCTCTGTAAATTTGTCTTTAGCAGCCGTGTATGTCGCCGGTGCAATTTTATCGGTTTTCTGTTTTTCGGCCGCTCGCAGCAGATTGCGCACCTGGCCGATGGTGCTCACCTTTATTGCTCTTATCTCCAGCTGGCGGAATTTTTCGGTCACCTCGGCCTGATTCCGCTGAGCATAGCCCAGATTCTCCTTTTCGATGGCACGCGTGAGCTCTAAAAATTCTTCTTCAACGGCTGCGTAATCCTTGCCGAGCCCGGCCGCTCCGGCCTTGCGAGCCAGCTCTCGCGCTTCCATAACTTCAGGCAGAGTGGCTTTGGAAACTTTTGCTATTTCTTCGGCTCGGTCGAGCTGGGCCTGTCCGGTGGCGATGTTTTCGAAAATTTTTGAAAGCTCCGCCCCTTCATCCAGAAGTCTCTTGGCTTCATTGAGCGAAGATTCAGCCTTGGAAAACCAGGTCGGTGCCAAAACGTTTATTTGTTCGTTGCGGGCCAGGGCAATCTCACTGTCCAGTTTGTTGACCCGCTCCTGCGGATGCTCTGATTTTGGAATGGATTGAACTTCCAGTTGGCGGCCGCCGCAAGCCGCAATCAAAAATAGAACCATTAAAATCCACATCATTCGTAAATATGAGTTCTGTTGCATCATTTTTGAACGCCTCTCTGTTCCTTAAAACATTGAATTTTGCATGAAAATTAATGCGAATGCAAAAGCCCGCCTGCCGTCTCAGGCTTTAAGTTTTACAGATGTCCGACAGAGGCGGGGCAAGACCCGAATCTATGAATCAAGGCCTTATTTTTACAAAATAATATCCTCAACGGCAAGCTAAAATTGAAGCGCCCTGAACACAGCGGTCATATTCTTTCGACAAAAACGCAATCCAGTCCGGTTGTACTTTGACCTTTAAGATATTAAAATGTATGCTGCACACGAATATTCCACATTCCGTGGTAAGCGCTTGAGAAATGAAAACAAACCCCACTAAAGAGCTGATTCTTTCATATGCCCATACGCACAACCGCTGTTTATCCTGCGGTACCAGCGAGAATATGGGTAGACGCAAATACTGCTCCATCGATTGCCGCCAGAAACTGCGTTACAGTTTAAATATGCGTACGGGTTTGCTAAGAGCGCTCAGCACCAAGTATGCGACCTTCTACTTTACGACGTCCCTTATTTTTCTGGATGTGTTGCCTTACGGATCAAAGAATATCTTCAGTTTTCTGTTTCCGCGCAGCGCCGGGCGAAAACCGGTTGATGATTTTGCAATACTGTCCAATGTGTTGGGCAGGGCGTGGTGGGCTGAAAAGCGCCGGACCAACAAACGTTATATCGCCACCCAGCATGTTTTGGAAAAAGCCAAGAATCATAATGCCGGCTCTCAATCAATCAAACCGTATGAAATTGTAGAACCGGCGCGAATGGCCAAGTCACTGACCTTTCTCAAGCTGGGCCGTGCGGACCTGGATTCACCTGAATTGCAAAAGATCATTAAAAGTGCCTATCGACAGCAGGCCAAAACCCATCACCCCGATCAGGGGGGCGACGCCGCCGTTTTCCTGCGGGTGCAACAGGCGTATGAGCAGCTGATGGACTGGGCTGAAAACCCGACCTACTCGCGCCGCCGTGGTTTTCCGGATAAATGGTTTTATGAAGGCTTTACCAATCGGTGGATACAACCCGCCCCCATCAAACTGGTTTAAAAGCGCAGAATTTTCCCGATGGTTGTGTTGCGATTCGTTTCCTAAATAAGTGCCCTAAAGTTGGAAGTGAACTAAAGTGACTAAAGTTAAGGAATACGATCTATTTTATAAAAGATGGAGCGTAGCGACACCACAAATTTAGGCACTTTAGATCATTTTAGTCACTTTAGTCACTATTGAGGCCTAACCGACAGCGGCGGCCACCATGGCCTGTACATTTTCCAGTTTGGCATTGGCCGGGATATCACAGCCGGACTGCAATATAAAACCCTGCGGGCCCAGCTGCCGGATCAGGCGAGTGCAGTAGGCATGGATATCCTCGGGCTCCTTTAAAAAAAGCATCGATGCCGGAACATCTCCCATAATACACATGTGATCGCCCAGAATTTCCTTGGCTTTGAAAATATCGGTTTCGCCGTCAAGTGCCATAATACATTTTCCCTGCGGAAGTTCCTTGAACATGGCAAGCTCGCGCGTCCAATCTGAATCCAGGTGCAGCAGGGCAATCAGACCGGCATCAACCACCTCGACAACCAGTTTGCGAAAGTAAGGCCACACGAATCGGCGCCACATCGCCGGAGATAATAAGCAGGGGGCTGCTCGCCACCCTCCCACCCAGACCAGCGGATACCCCTTTCTTTTTGCTCTTTGGATGGCGGTGCCCGCCAGATGGGGCCAGATGACATCCATAACGGCTTCGACCTTTTCGGGTATGTCCGTCAGATCAAGGGCAAATTCCATTAACGAGCGTGCCCCGCACAGCAGTTCGATGGGCGTCGTTATGTCGCCGCCGCTGAGCACGGGTACGCCGATGGAGCGCCACTCGCTGCGGACATCGACCGACCGTCGCTGCGGCGGCAGGTATTCCGGGGGCACATCGTTGAGGATGCGCTCGCGCATCATTTTCTGGGAGAAGTCCAACCATCCATGTTGCAGAATGCGATCATAATCATGGCGATCCATCAACCGGGTTTCGGTTACCTGCCACATCTCATTTTCCGGCAAATCCACTCCCGGTACGCGAACCTTTGACATAAAGGCATGACACAGGCCGTATGGCCAAAAGGCGCCATAGTTAATCGCATCGCCATCACCCACCAGCTCAAATGCTTTGATCATGGTGTCAATATTGGTTCGGGGGGATTTCAGGAAGGCTGCCATGGGTGTTCGGGTGGCATAGGCCGCAAATCCGGAATACTCCAGAACAACCGGCGTACGATCCGGCTTTTCTAAAGCAACGGCCTTTAAAATTCTTTCCAGCCGCTGGTTGTATTGATCTTCAGAGTTCATCCCTAAATAAACCGTGTGGGAGCGGCATCTTGCCGCGATATCATAATATTTTGAATTGAATAATACCACGGCTATCGGCCAAAAGATGTGTTTTGAAATCGATTCTACCGGGCGAAGACCGCACCTTTGTCCGCGCTGGACACCATCTGCGCGTAGCGGGCCAGATAACCACTTTTGACCTTGGGTTCAAACTGGGGCAAAGCAGCAAGCCGTTTGCGGATCTCTTCTTCGGTTAATTGAACGTTCAGGCTTTTTTGAGGGATATTGATTTCGATAATATCGCCCTGGTGCAGTGCTGCGATCGGGCCGCCGGCCGCAGCTTCCGGGGATACGTGCCCGATAGCAGCCCCGCGGCTGGCACCTGAGAAGCGCCCATCGGTAATCAGAGCCACGTGCTTATCCATGCCCATGCCGGCCAACGCCGCTGTGGGCGAGAGCATTTCGCGCATGCCGGGTCCGCCCTTGGGCCCTTCGTAGCGAACAACGATCACCTCGCCTTTTTTGATGTTTCCATCCATGATGGCCTTAAAGACATCTTCTTCGGAATTAAAAATGCGGGCCGGTCCCGAGTGGGACAGCATTTCTTCAGCGACGGCCGCCTGCTTTACAATGGCGCCATCCGGCGCCAGGTTACCGGACAGGATGGCCAGACCGCCGCCGCGGTGGACCGGTTTTTCAATTGAACGAATCACGGTATAATCTTTTACACCGGCGTTAATTTCTGCGAGCATATTACCAACGGATTTTCCATAGACCGTCGGCGGGTCCGTTTTGATGAGCCGGGCTTTTTGCAGTTCGGCCAAAATGGCAGGGATGCCACCGGCATAAAATAGATCCACGACATGGTGAGGACCGGCGGGCGCAATTGAAGTCAAATGGGGCACTTTAGCGGTAAAAGGAGACAGATCCCTGAGGGTTAAGTCCAATCCGGCATAATAGGCCAGAGCCGGAATGTGCAGCGCCGTATTGGTCGAACCGCCCAGCGCCATATCGGCCGCAATGGCATTATGAAACGCTTCAGCGGTCATGATGTCGCGCGGCTTCAAATCTTTTTTGACCAATTCGACCGCTTTGTAGCCGGTCTCCTTAGCCAGCCATATGCGCTCGGAAAAAACAGCCGGGGCGCTGCCATTGTAGGGCAGGGACATGCCCAGCGCTTCGGAAAGGTTGCTCATGGTATTGGCGGTGAACATACCCGAACAGGAGCCGGCACCGGGACAGGCTGCGCATTCATAGGTTTCCAGTTCTTCAGCAGAAATTTTGCCGCTTTTGAAGCGACCGACCGCTTCAAAAACTTTGTCCAGCCCGGTATCTTTACCATGGACTCTGCCCGGCAGCATCGGACCGCCGGACAAAAAAATCGAGGGTATGTTTAGCCGGGCAGCAGCGATGAGCATGCCCGGTATGATCTTGTCACAGGATGCCAGCAAAACCAGACCATCAAAAGGATGCGCGACCGCCATGGTTTCGACGGTGTCGGCGATCAACTCTCTGCTGGGAAGTGAATATTTCATGCCGGCATGGTTCATGGCAATGCCGTCGCAAATGCCGATGGTGTTAAAGACCAGCGGTGTGCCGCCGGCAGCGTATATACCGGCTTTGACCGCATCCACCAGCTTGTCCAAATGCATATGCCCCGGTATGATTTCATTGAACGAGTTGGCAATGCCGATGATGGGCCGCTCCAACTCCCATTCTGTAAAGCCATCTGCCCGTAACAAGGAGCGATGGGGTGCCCTTTCGGGCCCTTTGGTCATCAAATCACTTCGTTTTCTCATTGTTCCTATTCCTTAAGATGTTGGAAAGTTGAGGAATTTTACTGCATAGCGGAATCGTGCACTGTCTGAATGCATAAGGGAGCGTTGCGAAAGAACAGCCAAACGCCTCCTAACCGGCTTTTGAGTACGATGCTGATTTTACCGCGAACGCATTGTTTTGTTGTTGATTGTTGTTCTTTCGCTACGATCCCTTATGCATGAGTTTGCACGATGCAGTCGCTGATGATTTATTGCGCGACTCAACATGGTTTTTACTATTCTTTTATCGGTTTCAGCAATTTTTCCACATACACCCGGACGGGGATCAGCTTCTGGGCCAGCATGATTTCCTCGGTTTGTTGCCATGCGGCCGTATCAATTGTGCCGAATTTAAAGTTCGCTGAGGGCATCATCAACACGCGGGTAGCCGGCAATTGCTGGCGGACGATCTCTTCAGGTGTTTCTTTGTCGTATTTTAACATCAGGGCAATTGCTTTTTCTGTGTTGGCGGGGTCCAGAGCCTCCTGCCATCCCTGTAGCAACGCTTTGATGAAGTTCTCAACGGTTTCACGACGCTCTTCGAGCATTTTACGGGTGGTGACCACCGAATTGGCTACAAATCGGATTCCCAATTTAGAGGGATCCATCAAATCGAAGCGCTCACCGGCCTTTTGCAATTTAGCACCGATAATGGGGGCCTGGGCATTGCGGTAAAGGGGCCAGAGGTCGACTTCGCCCTGGTAGAAGGGGGTGTAGTCGTAGCGCACACTGAAAAGGATTACATCGCTTTCCTGGATGCCGTACTTGGCCAGCAGCGCACGCATGATGGTTTCATCATTGCCCCCATGGGTAATGCCGATGGTTAATCCCTTGAGATCCTGCGGTGTTTTTAGCGGTGTTCTATCCGGTCGAAAAATCCAATGCAATGGATTGATTTGAAAAAGCTGGGCAATGACGACAATCGGTGAGCCTTTGGAAACCGCCCTGATTACCTGATCGGCCGAGGCAACACCAAACTGCGCATGACCCAATTCCAGCTCCTTGATGGCGTCTTTTTCAGGCCCTCCCGGCTTGACGTCGACCTTCAGGCCGTATTTTGTGAATAATCCGCTGTCAAGAGCGTATAGATCTCCGACCACGCTGATGTTGTACAGCCACTTCAGGCGGTAATTGACTTCTTCCAGGGGTTTTTCAGCCTCCGGGGCACAGCCTGCCATCATGACAAGAAGGATCATACCGACTGCGGCCGAAACGATCTGCTCAAACACGTATCGCTGCATGGATGGTCTCCTTTGGCTCTCTGCGAAATTGCCCATTGTTTGCGGATTGCGGTTGTGTGCATGGATTAAACACTGCCGATGCGCCTTTTAATAATGATGCCGAGCCATTCCAGAAACACCAGATAGACTGATGTGCAAATTCCGATTAAAAACAGGGCGACCAGTATTTTTGCCAGATCGCTCTGGTAAAGGGCAATACGGATACTGTAGCCGATACCCGCATTGGCTGCAATAAATTCCGCCACAATTGTGCCGACCATGGCCAGGGTGGCGCTACCGACAATAACCGTTATCAGTTTGTGGCTATTTTCAAAAGCCCGGATTTTGACCTGAAGTTGCCAGTTCATTCTACGGGTAGATTCAAAGAAATGTTCGATTTCCGTCACCGGCTCCGACAGCACCCCGATGATCGATAGCAATAATGGAAAATAGCAGATCATTGCAGCGATGAGCAAGCGGGAGGAAAGACCGTCTCCCAAAAGAATAAAAATGATCGGCGCCACGGCCACAATCGGATAGGCTTGAATATTGTAGGCGGCCACACGGATAAAAGAACCAATCCAGATGGTCAGGCGCCCGATAATTCCCACAACGGTTGCCATGCAAATGGACAATACGTGACCTAGAATGGCAACGGCCAGCGTGTTGAGTACCGCCAGCAGGTATAACCCGAAATATCGCCGGCAGGTATTCCAGATCTCAGTCAGGCTCGGGATGACGTAATCGGATAAATTCAGGCTGTATTTCACCAGCATCAGGGCGGCAAAGCCGGCGAAATAGATCATTAAAAATTGATAAATACGCCTATGCAGCATTGACGATCTCCAACATACATTGCTCAAGATGCTTTTCTTGCAATGACCGACGGCCGTCAAAATCCTGCCCCTGCAGTGAGACGGCCTGCGGCTGCTTATGGTAACTGCGCAGCACTAGGATCTGCCTGCAAAATTTGGCAACTTCAACCACATTATGGGAGATATATAAAAAGCAGCGATCAGGGTACAGGGCCTTGATTTTTAATATTATTTTTTCTTTGGTGATTTCGTCCACATTGGCCAGACTTTCGTCCATGATCAGCAGGTCGAAGTCCTGGAGCAAATAACGCGTCAAATTGGTCCGGTTTTGCTGCCCCAGAGACAGTTGTGCGAAGCGGGAATTCAAACAGGGTCCGAGCCCAAACGACTCCACCAATTCTTGCATGCGCCGGCGGTTGGGTGGCGGCGTTATCTGGGCCAGATGATCATGGACACTGTACCATCCCGGAAGCCGCTCCAGATTATAGGTGTAAAGGACATGCTCCATTTGCTTGATTCGAATGTCTCCGGAAAATTCTTTGATGGTTCCAGCAAGCATCTTTGCCAGGGTCGTCTTACCGACACCGGATGGTCCGAACAGGGCGTGAAAACCGGGCTCGGTCACCTGGCAGCTCAATTGCCGGAATACGTTGTTGGACGATCCTGGATAGGTATAATTGATATCCCTTAATTCGAGCTGCATATTGCCTCTCATCATAAAACAGACCGAAGAAGAGCTCAAATTTGAATTAACGACTGGTCTGTCAGCGTCAGTCTCTTCAGGCCTTCGGCGGTCATCACATAGTCATCCTCCAACCCGACGACGCCGGTTTGGGGGAAAACAAATTTAGGCTCCAGGGCCAGCACCATGCCATTTTCCAGTTGGCCTTCAAAACGCGAGGAAATGATCGGGTATTCATCGATTTCAAGTCCAATGCCATGTCCGATGAATTTGACCTGACCTTCCCCATATCCCATGAAAAAGTCGGCCAGGCCCTCTTGTTCCGCCTTTTGAGCCGCTGCTTCATATAGCTCAGCGCACGAAATGCCCGGACGGGCTTTGTCGACCAAAAGAGAGAGGATATCCTGCGAACAGGTGTAGGCCTTTTTTAGGTGCTCAGAGAGCATTCCGACAACATAGGTTCTGAATTGATCGCCGACATAGCCGTTGATCGCGACTCCGTAGTCGACCCCTATGGGTTCGTTTCGCCTTATCTTGCGAAAACCCGCACCCTGAGCCATAGCCGGTGTATTACCGCTGCCGCCGTGAGGGCTGTTCAGCAGCGAAATGGTCGCGCCGCTGTCACCGGCCAACACGTGAGCGTGGGTCATTTCCTGATTCCAGCCGCGCATGCGCAGCATGCCCATATGACCTTCCCGCCGCGCAATCATCGCCAGGTGTCCGTCGATTTCCAGCTCGGTCATGCCCTCGCATATAATATTTTTGAGCTCCGTCAAACCGGTGTGCAATACAGCGGCGGACTTTTTAATCTGTTCAATTTCATAATCTGACTTTACCATACGCAATCTGCGAATGAGGCCGGATATATCCTTCCAGTCGCATTGCGGCAGGGACTGCTGAAACCACAGATATAAATTAGCCGGCAGAACATCCATCTCAAGGCCGGCCCGCTCCAGTCGAATAAAGCCGAAGTCCTTTAGGATATGTGGGACCGCATGTTTGTTTTCGACCGGGATGATATTTTCTAACGAAGATTCAAGCTCGGCCCGCTTGAGATTTTTTTGGATCATCAGGAGGGGCTCACCGTGTGCGGGCACAAACAATACAGCTGATTGGATGGTTCCGCTAAAGTAAAACAGATCGGCGTTTTGTAAAATAAAAGCACCGTCCAGCCGGCGGGCGGCCAGTTGGTTCTGGAATCTTGCGATACGCTGATGTATTTCCTGGCGGGGGACGGTATGCATTATTTTTGCTTTATTTTGTTTTCTTTGATGCCCTCGAGCGCCTTTTTCATCATGTTTCTCCCCTGATGGTGTTTATACCCGCTGCTGGGTTTGCCGCAGGTAAAGATACAGTCCGATTCCACCTGCGATCATCAGCACACAAAGAATCTGCCCCATGGAAAAGGATAGAACGACAAAGCCGATGTGGGCATCAGGCTGACGAAAGAATTCGATAAAAAACCGAACGGTCCCGTAACCGATCACATAGAAAGCGAGCATCGCGCCTCTGGGTTTTTTAATGTTGCGGATGCCCCAAAGAATGAAAAACAGAAAAATACCCTCAAAAAAGGCTTCGTACAGCTGGGAAGGATGCCGCAGCGCTGAGTCGGGTGCCTGGGGAAAAACCATGCCGATCGGTGCGGTGGTCACCCGTCCGAACAACTCCCCGTTCATAAAGTTTCCCAGCCGGCCAAAGGTATATCCAAGGGGCACCACGGTAAAATATAAATCCACTGCATCCCAGAATTCCAGTTTGTTTTTGCGGATGTACCATGTCACAGCCAGCAATGCCCCGATCAGACCCCCATGATAGGACATGCCGGAGATGCCGGTAAACCTAAATCCGTTTGAGAACGAGAACGGCAAAAAGATCTCAAGCGGATGCTGCAGATAATAGGCTAAATTGTAAAATAACACATAACCCAACCGGGCACCGATAATCAGTCCCAGAATGGCGTAGGTGGTGATATCATTAATCTGATCTTTGTTGAACGCGAAACGTTCTTCATGCTTGATGCGGTAGAGCACCAGAAAATAGGTCATCGCAAAGGCCGCAATATAGGACAGCCCATAATACTGGACCTTGAACCAGCCGATCTCGAATAGAACCGGGCTTATGTTTTGCGGCAGGTGCTGCCACCAATCCCAGAATTCACTCATTAAAACCTTTTTCGCACTCCTTTCAAAAATGTCAGCCAATCATAGGGTATTATGTTTTTTATGTCAAAGAAAGGTGCCTCTTTTTGAGATACCTTCAGGTAGGCGCTGGCCAATTTTTAGTTGATAAATTCTGGCCGTATGGAATAATGGATTCCAGGGTACACCGGAAATTAAATGGGGTGACTTTATTGGATACGACCGCATCTATTGTTGACGTAACACTGAGCCGCAGCGGCCCGAACGTCTTGCGTATCAGCTGGAAAACGAAACACAAGAATCTGCCGGTATCTGTTTTTCACGGGACGAGACCGGAGACCATCGATCAAAGGGTCTCTCTGGAACGCACCAAGGACCGGTCCGAGGTGACCCTATCGGAACTGAGCCCGTATGTGGCGCACTATTTTAAGATCGTTCCAGAAGAAGGCAAAGCGATCATCGTTGGTGAACGGCGCCTTCCCCTGCAGGAAACGGTAAACACCCGCGATCTGGGTGGCTACGAAACCGCAGATGGCCGCCGGCTAAAGTGGGGAAAAGTTTTCCGTTCGGATCACCTATCCCGGCTGTCGGATGACGACATTGCTTTTTTGAAACACATGAAGATAAAAAGCGTGTGCGATTTTCGCACTCTGGTTGAAGCCCAAAACAGGCCGGATCGGTTTCCAGTCGATGGACACGGTACCTATTTCCACCTGCCGGTGAACCATCTCAAGTTTGAACCCGGCCTTTTATTTGAAAAGCTTAAAAATGGAGATGCGAGCTGGCTAACCCCTTCATTTTTAATCAAAGGCTATCGTTTAAATTTAGATCAATTTGCCACCACATGGGGAGCGGTTTTCAGGCGGTTGGCAGACCCAAAGGGCTTGCCGCTGCTTTTTCACTGTACCGGCGGCAAGGACCGGGCCGGTACCTTTGCAGCCTTGCTTCTACTCGCCATGGGTGTGCCGGAAAAAACGGTTATCGATGATTACGGGCTGTCGAATACCTATATCGCCGATGTCGTCAATCAGATATATGCGCAATTGAATATCGATTCCGCATACCGGGAAAAAATTGCTCCTTATTTTTCGGCACCGAAGTACTGCATTGAAGCCATGCTTTCCCATCTGCATGACAAATATGGCTCAGCCCTCGAATATCTCACATCCCGGGCGGGTGTAACCCAGGAGATGCTGCAAGCAATCAAGTATCAGCTGCTCGAGTAAAATGTTCAAATCGTGGTCTTCTTCCCATCAGCCGCCGGCTACCCGTCTCCGATATTGCCGTTTTGCCAATTTGTAAAACGGTCTGACCGTCAAATAGTCAATGGACCCAATCCATTGTAAACCCATTAACGAATCGACGATTTAACCATTTAACTTTTCGCTTTCTTAAATTGACATTACTATAAAAAACCTTTAATATCGATTTTGCCATGTAGACAAATGATTGTCACAAACGCGCGGTATCTCTGTCTGACGGCCCAATCCGACGCAAAAAGGATATCTGCAATGGTACTTTCCGACAACCATCCAAAAGGGCCCAACCTTTCCGGTGTAACCGCACGCTTGTTTGAAATCATTTTAGATATGCCGCACTAAAACGCGGCCTTCTTTTAAAAGAAGCAGAAACACAGCATTCACAGGGCAGAAGAAAATAATGAAAAAGAAAATACTGGTCGTCGACGATGAAGATTTTCAAAGAGATCTATTGAACAAACTACTGAGTAAGGCAGGTTATTCGGTGGCCGAAGCTGAATCACCTGAAGTCGCGCTTGCGCTCATGCGAAAAGAAGATTTTCCGGTGATCATAACGGATCTGATAATGCTTGATATGGACGGTGTCGAGTTTTGCCAGCGAATCAGAGAACGAAACTCACAATCGGTCATCATTGCGTTAACCGGATATGCGGATCTATACGATCTGCAGAAATTAAAACAGGTCGGCTTTGACAATTATCTGACCAAGCCTATCAAACTTGATAAAATACAACCGGTCGTCGAGGCAGGGTTTGAAAAAATAAAGCGAAGAAAGAAGTCCGGTCGCTAAGGGGTAAATGGTCCGCCGATAACCTTATCCCTGCCTGAATTTTTCGCCTGGTAAAGATACTGATCGGACATCGCGATAAGGTCTTCCACGGAAAAATTCTCCGGGTTTGCGCCCCTGTCAATACCGGTGACCCCGAAGCTGGCGGTGATCGAAACCTTCTCTCCTTCCCAGGAAAATTCTTTTTTTGAAATTTCCTCACGAAGCCTTTCGGCCAGGCGACTGGCATTTTTGTAATGGGTTTCGGGCAAGACGAGTAAGAACTCTTCTCCGCCATATCTTGCCAGCCAGTCCATGTCGGATCGGATCAGAGAAAGGATGCGCTGCACAAATTCTGTAAGCACCATGTCGCCGCACAGATGACCGAAGGTATCGTTTACCTGTTTGAAATGGTCGATGTCACATAAAGCAATCGAGAGGGGGTGATGATACCGCGAGGCCCTTTTAATTTCGTGCTGCAGGTGTTCGTTGAGGTACCCGCGATTATAGCAGCCGGTCAGCGAATCTTTTCTGGATAAAAGCCTGATTTCGCCATTGGCCTTTTCGAGCGATTTGTGCTTTCGCTTCAAACGTTCATACAATAAGGTGTTTTCCAGTACCAGTGAGTATTGTTTGGCCAGCATGGTCAGAAGCTTCATGTTTTCCTGGGTTATGAAGCTTTCCTTGATGGGTGTCTTGACCATGACGACACCCAGGGTTCTTTTAATGGTTGAAAGCGGCAGCATAACAATTGACTTGCCGTCCTCAAATGCCAGAGCGGGGATCAGCGCCGGTTGTCTGCGATTGATTATCCAGGAAAATATGCCGCATTCAATTTGATAATCGACTTCTTTTTGGCAGGTTTTTTTTCTATCGTCAGGATAAACATATTCTAAAATAAATTCGTGGGAATCGTCATCAACGACAAAAAAAGCACAGACCTCAATCTCGATTAAGCTGCGCACATCATCCAGAAATACCTCCCATATCTGCCCGATAGTAGCCGGGAAATCGATGCGGTCCTGGAATTGCCCCATGTGCTCTATTTTATCAATGAGCTCCAGCAGGGCTGCTCTTTTTTCTGACATGGTCAACATCTCCTAAACTCTCAATATCTTATCAGAAATAAATTTTAGCGCAAGCCTTTCACATCATATAGAAGATCTACGACCTATGGCCGCCGAGCCTGATTTTAGGCTGGATTTTTTTAACGGTTCGTTGTAGCGTTCAGCTTTATAGCGATTGTCAAAAAAACGTTCTGTTTGCGGAAGGTTTTTTTGCTACAACCGCTTATGCCGCCATCCTTTTAAGATGTTAAACTCAAACGAACGGGCTGCAAATTAAATATGAGCAACGACCAGAAGGTTACTTTATTTATCCAGTGTTTGGTTGACACACACTACCCCGAGGTGGCTGAAGCCATGGTGCGCGTGCTGCAACGGCTGGGGGTGTCCCCGAGCTGCCCTGTCGACCAAACCTGCTGCGGGCAGCCGGCCTTCAATTCCGGCTATCGCCGCCAGGCACGGATTGCCGCGAGGCATTTTATTGAAGTGTTTGACGAGGCCGAAACAATTGTCTGTCCGTCGGGGTCCTGTGTGAATATGGTGCGGCATCATTATCAGGAGCTGTTTCAAAACGAGCCTCACTGGTTGCCGCGTGCCTTGAATATTGCCCGGCGCACTTTTGAATTTAGCGAGTATCTGGTGGACGTGCTCGGCATTGATGATCTGGGGGCGCGCTTTGAAGGGCGGGTCACCTACCATGATTCCTGTCATTTGATGCGCGGCATTGGTGTCAGGCAGCAGCCGCGCACGCTTTTGCAGCATGTCGCCGGCATCGATTTTATTGAAATGCGGGATTCGGATTATTGTTGCGGATTTGGCGGGACATTTTCCGTTAAATATCCCGATATTTCGGACGCCATGGTCACGGATAAGGTGAAAAACATCATCGCTACCAAGGCCGATGCAGTGGTGGGATGCGATATGGGATGCCTGATGAACATCCAGGGCAAGCTCAGCCGCCTGGGCTGTTCAATAAAAGTGATGCACATAGCACAAATCCTTGCTGCCTAAAATGATGTAAGTTAACCGCAGACGCACGCAGACGTTCGCAGACATTTTGTCCGGCCGACTCCCGCGACGTCACTTCGTTTGCGCGGGACAAGCTGGCCGGACAAAAAAGGCAATCGCTTCGCGATAACACATCATTATAAAAAATTTAAATGAGCAAAATAACGACTGAAAATTATGTGGCGGAGGCCAGAAAGGCGATTAAAAATCCGGTCCTGCAAAAGGCGCTGGCGGATTTGCAGAACCGATTCGGCCGGGGTGCGGCTGAATGCTACCGTCGGTTGCCGGAGGGGCCCGATCTGCGCATAAAAGCCCATGAGATCCGGATGAATACCATTGAAAATCTGGACGTTGTTCTGGAAACCCTGGCATCCAACGTCCGTAAAAACGGTGGCCACGTGTTTTTTGCCAAAGACAGCCGGGCGGCTGTGAATTATTGCCTGGAAGTCGCCCGCCAACATCAGGTCAAGCGCGTGGTCAAGGGCAAATCTATGGTGAGCGAGGAGATCGGTTTAAATGATGCGCTCGTTAATGCCGGCATCGAGGTGTCCGAAACCGACCTGGGCGAATATATCATTCAGCTGGCCGGCGAGACGCCTTCTCACATCATTGCACCGGCTATCCACAAAACCCGCCGCGATGTCGGCAGACTCTTTGCCGATCGTCTCAATATCCCCTACGAGAACGATCCGCCGAAATTAACCAGGATTGCCAGAAAGGCTTTGCGGCAAAAATTTCTGGCGGCCGATATGGGAACTTCAGGCTGCAATATCGCCTGTGCGGAAACCGGACACATTACCACCGTTTCAAACGAAGGCAACATTCGCATGTCGACCACCCTGCCGAAAGTCCATATGGCGTTCATGGGCATGGAGCGGGTTGCCGCACGACTGGAGGATCACGATATCCTTTTGAGACTGTTGTGTCGGGGAGCTGCGGCTCAGAATATCGCCACCTACGTCAGCTATATCGGCGGACCCCGTCAGGCGGGTCAGGTCGACGGACCGCAGG
>WOR8_10000628_pt1 | contig 37015 bp, 26 predicted proteins | sample DeeMarSeWOR38_10_FD_19890 | JGI IMG/M metagenome (IMG submission 19890) | reverse complement strand
TCAGGATCTCGTCCAAAAGAGACATCGACAGTCTGTGGGCCAAAAGTGAGAGAATCAATAATTGAAACACCATCAGAGGCGACAAGTGCCAGAAATTCCCCACTGGCACTAATTCTAAAATTTGTGTGAAGACCTTGCTGACTGCCATCCTCATCACACCATAATAGTAAGAAGTCTCCTCCGGAAAGGATTCCTGCCTCTGCCGGGATCTCCCACTTAGATAAATTTTCAGGATTATCGGTCAGGTACAATCCCGCAAGTGATCTATCCTCCGATGTCGTATTATAAATTTCAAGCCAATCATCATATTCCCCCGCAGGATCCCTATTTACAGAGGAGTTGCTAGCCAGAAATTCATTAATCACCAAACCAGTGGTGTCCTCGAGAGGTGTCCTAAAATATATGCGTTGATTTCGCGGATATTCACATTCAATGCCTCTTGTATCTCTTGCCATCAGTTTGAAATATCCATATTGAGTTTGCTCAAGTGGTGGAATCCTCCCTGTCCAGCGATCGGCTTCATCAACAATCGTTGTTAAGGGCACAGGATTGAAAGACATTGGTATCGTATCGGCTATAGCAGAGTTACCAGGATAGTACAATATATTTACATCGTTTACTCCCTCGTGACTGAATGCAGAGGACGTAATATGGATAGTGTCTCCCGCTTGAGGAAATTTTGGAGTCCATTCCAGACGATATATAATGGGTTCTGAATCAACCCAAGTCATTTGTCCAAGAATAGATGCATCACGAAGATTCGTGAATTCCTTTATTCCTCGTTTTACATGTAAATTTGAATAGGATGCATATGTATAAGAATTATGAAAATCTGCCAGATCAAATCCATAATCCATAGTGCGATATATATCATTTTGCGCCCACGGCGTAATCATTTCTTTCAGGCTGTCAAGTCTGGTTTCCCAAAGAGATAACCGAAACACATTCTCACGGAAAAATTTCAGAAAATGGGTATAGAGATTACGGTAAGTTGCAATATTCAATAATCTGTCAGCCAGGGGACGAGATCCTCTTCCACTACCTTGTATTTCTTCGATGGTCATAAAGTGATAGGGATCTGCTGCCGTCCAGTCCACATCAAACCAGTCGATACCAAACGTATTGTCATAATCATAAGGAATCAAATGGAATTTATGGATTAGCGGTTCATAATATAGATAGTAGTTGTTCATAAGAAACCAATAATCATCCCAACTTCCAACCAGGACATTCATGGCTAAATATTTCAACACTTCCGGAACGACTAATATTTGCTCTAGCGAATCTGCAAACTGATGATCCGGGGTATTGTTAAGTATATCTATTAAACGAGCCAGGGCTGAAAAATCATTTGCTTCTACATTTGTCTTTAGTTCATAGGGCCGTGTCAGGTCAACATATGGATAATAATCTGAGCCGTCAGGTCCGCGATATGAAAGATCAGCAGGATAAAGACATTTCCAGAGATTTCCCGAGTCATCATTAAATCGACTCTGTATGAACTCATCGTCTATATGTTCAACAGAAATATACAGACCATAATATTCGTCATTAATGTAGACAGCTATATGTGAAGCTCTGGGGGCTTTCATACCGATTTGCTGAAAAAAATCCCAGCATAACTTGCTACGGATGATCGAAGGATCATTGTGTTCTCCATTGAGATTGATCTTATCAACTCCGTAAAATTGCCGACCGGGAAAAAATGTGTTAAATGATAACTTGAAACTTTTTTTTGCAGAATAGCGAGAGGTGTTTCCCCGGAGTCTGAAACCAACAGTATCAATAACCTCATCGATGTAGGCGTTTTTAAAATGTACAGTGGCAGGGAAATGGTCATAATTATCAACGTATTGATACAGGTAATCTAGATCTGCCGAATCAACTGTTATTCTGACGACAGCTATTTGTGAGTCATCATAAATTTTCCATGATTCATCACTTATTAATATAACCGGAATTAATAGTATAATATAAATTATGAATTTCGATTGATTGGTCATGATTTAATCGTACCGTTTCAACTATAATAAATCTAAAATTATGAAAAATGTTTTGGATTTCAATAAAAAATATACTTCAGAATTATTTTAATTGCTGTGTTAAATGACACAGAAAAAAATACTTCAAAACTGATATTTAATCTTAAAAAATAGAATTATCGCATTTCCTTAATGATAAAATTTAATTTTGAGATAAGTATGCATGAATCCGGCTCAAATAAAATTTTCAGGAAAAATGTGACGGTGTAGACAGCGAGTCCATAGAAAACTGGATATTTTTGGTTTTATCACCTCTTCTTATAAATCCGGGGATCCAATTATGAACTCTTTCGCCATCACTTTTAATAAAGTATACCTTCTTTTTAACCCTTCAAAAACCATCATATTTCCGCTGCTTATATATTTTATACTTTTAAATAATCCAATAGTCTCTGCTCAGATTCGACCTGTCAATCATAATGCAGAACAAAAAAATGAAATGGCCAGAAAATGGATGGTGTCGGAACAAATAACAGAGAATCAGGAAAAATACGATGTCAACTATTATTTGATTGATTATAACTTTAATGTCATATCAAACCTTGCATCGCCAGAAGTGCTGACTGAAATAAGAGTGACAATTACAGAAGGGCCTATAGATAAAATTGATTTGAATTTTGGTCATAATTACGTGATTGATTCAATACGAGTAAACTTCATCAGGGCAGAGTATATACATGAGGAAGGTCTGCTCACAGTGGAGCTCGATCGTGCTTATAATAACCTGGAAGTCCTTGCCGTTCAGATTCAATATCATGGTGAACCATGGGCATTGGGGGAAGACTATAACGGGAAACCTTTTTTTTGGACCAATTTCGAGCCTTATGGTGCACGGAATATGTTCCCTTGCAAGGACACCCCAGTGGATAAAGCAGATAGCGCCGATGTAAAATTTACAGTACCTGAGGGTATGATAGCTGTCTCGAACGGAAATCTATACTCAAAAATGGCAAAGGGAAGAAATACAACTTACTGGTGGAAGACAAAATACCCACTTGCCACTTACCAGTTTTTTCTGGCTGCTTATGAATATGTCCACTATCGGGATTGGTATGTATCAGTTACAGAAGATTCGATGCCAATTGATTTTTATGTTGTTCCCGAACATCTTTCCAATTCTCAATCAGGTTTTTTTGAAATAAAAAACGTCATTTCAATTTTTGCCGAGCTGTTTGGGGAATATCCTTTTATCAATGAGAAGTATGGTCATGCTGAAATCCCCGGCTCGGTGAGTATGGCACACCAGACTTGCAGTAGTCTGGGAGTCTTCGCTTCACTTAATGGAGATTATCCGCTGGATCTGATGGTTCATGAATTAGCGCATCAATGGTGGGGTGATATGATAACCCCTGCCAGTTTTCATGATATATGGCTTAATGAAGGTTTTGCTACCTATGCAGAAGCGTTGTATGCAGAAGCGACAGGAGGGAGAGAAGAGTATCAATCGGTCATGAAAAAGAATGAATATTATGGAGGGGGTACAGTTTATGTTGAAGATCCGGAGAATGATGATATCTTTGATTATGGATTGTCTTATCAAAAGGCAGGATATGTATTGCATATGCTAAGGCATGTAGTGGGTGAATCTGTTTTTATTGATATTCTAAGGACATATGCCAGTGATATACGGTATAAGTATGGTGTCTCAAACACAGATGATTTTATCTCAATGTGTGAAGAAATTTCCGGTAAAAATCTGCAGAAATTTTTCCAGCAATGGATCTATGGTGAGTACTTTCCTCATTATTCCTATGGCTGGAGTTTGAAACCAGTAGAGGAAGGATACAATATTAAAATCAGAATTGATCAGATTCAACAACGCAGCGGTTTATTTAGGATGCCAATTGATTTAGAGGTGAACACGAGTAGTTATACTATTATGTTTACCATTCAGGACTCTTTGCAAAGTCAGGATGTGGAGTTTTTTGTTGCAGAAGAACCGCTGAATGTTCAACTGGATCCGGAAAACTGGATACTGAAGCGAGTAGAGAGCGATATTGTATTTCCATATCCCTATTCTGAGAATATTCAGGTAAATGCAAGATATCAAAGGCCCGGAGAAGATATACTTTCTGTAAGGTGTATGTTGTTAAATCCATGGAATGAAGATGTAGAGGTTACCGCACTCATAGAAAGCTTTGATCATAGCTTTGAGGATTCTCTGCCTTTATTTGATGATGGTGCTCATGATGACAGTACTGCCGGGGATGGTATCTATGGTGGATTCTGGCCGGTCCCGTTAGAAGAGGACTGGTATTCAGTTAGTATTAAAACTCAATCACTGACTTCTGGATATTATAGCATCTTGCCAAGAAAGACCTCCTTTACGACGACAGGACCAGTTGCATTGAGCGACTATGAAATCATAAACCGCGACACATTGATTAATCCTGATGATTTAATTCGTTTGAAATACATATTACAAAATCATGGAATTAGTGATACTGTTTTTAATGTCTCAACAAAAACCAGAAGTCTTGATACTTGTGCGCAAATTATCGCTTTTTCAGATCCTGAGTATGGTAATATTGCACCCGGTGAAACCGCTGAAGGAGGTCGACCCATCACTCTGCGTTTTGATGAAGGGTGCATTGTACCAGAGAATGCAGTATTGGCGCTAGATATATTCAGTGATAACATCTTTTTATGGAGTGATACTTTCTCTGTCGAAATCGTCTCACGCATTACAAACGAAAATTATAATTTACCTCAACGTTTTGCCCTCCATCAGAACTATCCTAATCCGTTCAATCCTATAACGGCTATCAGTTATCAGCTGTCGGCTGTCAGCAATGTTGAATTGGTTATTTATACCCAACTCGGACAGGAGATTGCAACACTTGTATCTGAAAAACAGCAGGCTGGGTTCCATCAGGTAGAGTGGAATGCCAGTGGGATTGCCAGTGGCGTTTATTTTTACAGACTCAGCGCCGGAGAATTTGTGGATGTGAAAAAGATGGTTTTATTACGTTAGATCTTTTTAACCGCAAAGAGCGTAATGAAAAAATTTTATGGTTTTAGATTTTGGGTTTGGATTTAATAATAATTATTTTTAGCGAGAAAGTTTAGAAAGTAGAATTCTAAAAAAATAAATATTTCTTTGCGTTCTTTGCGGTTTGAAACGAATGTTAGGAGAGACCGTTACTTTTCGGGAATCAATCTCAATTAATTATCGTTCTAAACATTCTGAAAAAAGATCAAAGGAGATTAATATGATTTTCAGTAAAATAGTATCAATGTCAGTTTTTATTGTTATACTCAGCTTTACAATGAGTTTCGCCGGACCCGATGAAATACATGTGGTAGAGGATTTCACACTTCAGAATTATGATGGTGAGAGTTATACCCTATCCAACTACAAAAATGCAAAAGCGATTGTTATTATGTATATTGCCACACGATGCCCCGTCTCAAATGCTTATAATGAAAGAATGGTTGAACTTTATGACGACTTTGCATCAAATGGTGTCGTATTTCTCGGTATCAACTCAAACAAAGCAGAAGATTCGGAAGAATGTAAAGAGCATGCTGAGGAAAATGGGTTTAAGTTTCCTGTTCTCAAAGATCCCGGTAACAAAATAGCGGACAAATATGAAGCACAGGTTACACCGGAGATATTTGTTGTCAATTCAAAACTGGAATTGCTTTATCATGGACGGATTGATAATTCACAAAAGGAAGATAACGTTGAAACTCAGGATTTAAGAAACGCCTTGAATGAAATATTAGACGGTGAAGATGTTACAGTCACTAAAACCAAGGCCTTTGGTTGCACGATCAAAAGAGTTGATTAAATAATGATTGTGTGAAACCGCTAAGCGGCTAAGAAGAACTTTATAAGGTGTCATGCTGGAAGGATCCTCCAACGTGCCGATAAAGCTGTATAGACAAATAAGAATTATCTTTATAATTACAATTCTCTTTCTTTTTTCCTGCTCAGGCAAAGATGGAAGTGAGGGTAGGGGAGAGAATAAAGCTGCAACAAGCTCCGGTACATCAGAATTATCAACTATAGAAGTTCCGCTTCTTGATGCGAATACCTTTCAGTCATTAATCGCGGAGCACAAGGGAAAAGTTCTTTTTATCAATACCTGGGCGACCTGGTGTGTTCCCTGTAAGGAAGAGTTCCCGGATTTGGTAAGATTGCACGAATTTTACATGAGTTCAGATGTGGAATTTGTTGGAATCAGTGTAGACTATAAGGAAGATATTGAATCTAAAATCAAACCATTTTTAATTTCGCAAAATGCCAGGTTTAAAAATTATGTACAGAATTTCAAAGAGCCGGCCAATCTTATAAATCTTTTAAATGAAGACTGGCAGGGTGCTGTTCCCGCTACCTTCATCTATGATAAACAGGGTAAACAACAGGCCTATCTCCTCGGAAAACACTCCTTTGAAGAGCTTAAAGCGAAGATAGAGGAAATTCGTCGAATAAATTGATACTCGTTACTCGATGCTGCAATCTGATCAAATCTGGCTAAATCATGAACGATTTAGCCCCGATTTGTTTTCTGGAAGAAAACGATTTATTCGGGAATGATTTGATCCCGATGTGCCGACTGGATGGAGGCGATTTAGTCGGGGATCCTCGATAAGGTAGGATTTTTTCTAACCACAAAGAACACGAAGTACGCAGAGAAAAAGGATATAATTCTTAATTCGTGTAATTCGTGGACCAGTTTTGGTATCCTTTCTTTTACCATATTACCATTAAAAGATTTTTCTTCAAAATTTTTCTTGACAATTTTATCCTCCTGCGGTATACTCCTTAAGCGAATTACGAATTACGGATTCCAGAATTCTGATACCTTTTCCAATATCCAACATCCAAGATCATATAGAATATAAATCATCTTAAACAGGAGACATCTTATGGGAGAGAAGCAAAAAAAATCAGATGATACTCCCAAATTATCCCGCCGGACCTTTATCAAGAGTGTCGGATTCTCATCAGTCGGAGTTGCTGCTGTCAGAGGGGAGGGAATGGTAGGGCAGCTTCAGAAAGCAGGTATTCTCGAGAAAGACAAAATACTCGGACCGGGTAAAATACAGGTATCATTTCAGGTCAATGGTAAAGTTGTCCCTGCATCTATTGAACCGCGAACAATGCTTGTTGAAGCGATCCGTGACCATCTGGTTCTCACTGGTACTAAAATTGGCTGTAACCGGGGTGCCTGTGGTGCCTGTACAGTCATTCTGGATGGTAAAGCTATTGCTTCTTGTATGACACTGGCACTGGATGCGATTGGAAAATCAATTGAGACGATCGAAGGTTTAGAAGAAAGTAAAGAAAAACTACATCCAATACAAACATCCTTTATTGAGCATGATGCGATGCAATGTGGATTTTGTACTTCTGGTATGATCATGAGTTCGAAACATCTGCTCGATAAAACCAACTCACCCTCTGATAGGGAAATTAAAGAAGCAGTAAGTGGAAATCTTTGTCGCTGTGGTACTTATCCGCATGTTTTCAGTGCTATTAAAACCGCTGCAAAAAAAATGAAATAAAATAATCCGGAGAAATAAAATGCCCCGTGATGAAAAATTATATGTTGGTATCAACAAAGATCTTAAGGAAATCACTGTAACCATACCAGATGCAGATCCAAAGCCTTGGGATGGTAAAGATGATCTGAAACATGTCGGCAAAAGGGTAACCCGTATTGATGGAACTTATAAAACGACCGGACGGGCAAAATATACCTATGATATTAAAGTACCGGGGATGATCTATGGCAAGATTATCCGCTCTCCCTACCCGGCAGCGATGGTTAAAAAAATAGATATGGCTCAGGCAAAAAAACTTCCGGGAGTAAGAGCAATAATTCCGGCAAAAGATGAACTTCCTTTTCCTGTGCGTTTTGCCGGGCAGGATGTTGTGGCCATCGCAGCCGATACAGAACATCTGCTTGAAGAGGCAGCCAAACTTATCAAAATTGAATATGAGCAGAAGTCATTCACAGTCGATTTGGAAGAAGCGAAAAATGAAGGTTCGCCACCGGTTTATTTTGATTCCGATGATGAGGATCGAAAGAAGAATCTACGATCACCAAATATTTCGCCGGAAGATGCTACGCCCGATGAAATTGATGAGATTTTGAGTTCATCGGATCACAAAGTTGAAGCGACCTACCGAACGCAGGTACAAACACATTGCCCAATGGAAACACATGGCGTCATAGCCAAATGGGATGAAGGAAAAATCACGATCTGGGCATCTACACAAGGCACCTTTACCGTGCGAAATCAGGTGGCAGACCATTTTGATGTGCCAAAATCAGATGTTCGGGTCATCACGAAGTATATGGGAGGTGGGTTCGGATCAAAATTGAAGGCCGATACCTATACAATGTTAGCGGTTAAACTTTCTCGGGAATCGGGTAAACCGGTGCGTCTGATGTTAAGTCGAAAGGAAGACCATCTTACCACTGGTAATCGACCAGATTCTGTACAAATGATTTCAATTGGGGCGACAAATGAGGGTATCATAACCGGAATCAAACTGAAGTCTTATGGAACAGGAGGTGTTGCCGGTGGTGCCGGTACAAGTGGCCCGGCGCAGAATATTTACGATGTTGAGAAGAAATATATTGAGGAGGCAAATGTCTATACGAACGCGGGACCGTCTGCGCCATTCAGAGCTCCCGGACATCCTCAGGGAACATTTGCTCTCGAACAGACGATAGATGACCTGGCCCTGAAAATCGGTATGGATCCCCTTGAGTTCCGTATAAAGAATACAATGTCCGACGAGGTTCGGCAAGCAGAATATAAAATAGGCGCAGAAAAATTTGGTTGGGCAAAGCGAAATCGAAAAGCCGGTGCAGACAAGGGTGTCATTAAGAGCGGCGTCGGAATGGCAAATTCCATTTGGTATTATATCTATGCTACCGGTAGTCATGTCAGTCTTCGTATAAATGATGATGGATCAGTTCACTTACGAAACGGTGTACAGGATATTGGTGGAGGCATTGTTACTCCGATGGCAGCAATTGTCGCAGAAGAATTGGGCCTCGAACCAAAAAATGTCAAGGTGACAATCGGTGATACAGAATTTGGTCTCGGACCTACTTCAGGTGGGAGTCAGACGACAGCAGGTCTTACTCCTGCTGTGCGTAATGCTGCCTGGTCGGCAAAGCAACGACTATTGAATATGGCTGCTGAATTAATGGAGGTCGAGAAAAATAATGTAAGACTGCAATCCGGAGGCGTTTTTCAAGTGGTTGATTCTGAGAAAAAAATGACCTGGAAAGAAGTAACAGCAGAAATTGGAGAAAGGTACGGGGGTCAACTCACTGTTACGGGAGATCGGAATGAAGATTACTATGAATCAGGTCGCTGGAAAATAAGCGGTGTACAGTTCGCTGAGGTTGCAGTTGATACAGAAACCGGAAAGATCGGTGTAAAACGCATACTCGCCGTTCATGATTGTGGCCGGCCTATGAATCGCTTGACCATCGAAAATCAGGTTAACGGCGGTATAATTCAGGGTGTTAGTTATGCATTGTATGAAAACCGGATTCTGGATCGTAATACGGGAATTATGGTAAATCCGAATTTGGAAAGTTATAAAATAGCAGGGGCCCAGGAAGTACCAATGATCGAAACTCATTTAATAGATTTGAACCTCGGGCAAAGCAGTACAGGAGCTGCCGGTATAGGTGAACCGGCCACTATTCCAACTGCCGCTGCCATCGCGAATGCGGTCTATCACGCCTTGGGTGTGCGTATTCGCGAATTACCAATGACCCCGGCAGTTGTTCTAAATGCTCTGGGGAAAATATAAAGATACTGGATGTTCGATGCTCAATTCTGGAAACAGGAGGCCGGAGATAGGAGAGCGAAAAACATCATAAACATCAGTAAAATCCGCAATCCAAAATCAAAAATATTCTCAGCGTCTTTGCGGTTAAAATATTTTATCGAGAAGGAACAAAATAATGAAAAATTTTGAATATGCTATTCCTGAAACTATCGAAAAAGCACTAGAATATCTTGATTCGTCTAAAACCGTTCTGAAAGGGGGGGGAATCGACCTGCTCGATCTTATGAAAGAGCAATTATTGGCTCCTGATAGAATTGTCACCGTCCGCGATTTGGAAGAGTTGAGATTTTTAAAGGAAGAAAGCGATGATACCTTCTTAATCGGACCCGGACAGACACTGACTGAAATAGCAGAGCATGACACAATTCAAAAATCATATAGAGCCCTGGCACAGGCTGCTCATGGGGTTGCAAGTATCCAAATTCGTAATTCAGCAACAATTGGAGGAAATTTGTGTCAACGACCAAGATGTTGGTATTTTCGCAGTTCTGACTTCAGTTGTTCAAGAAAAGGTGGAGAATCCTGCTTCGCTCTTGATGGTGAAAATCAGTACCATGCCATATTTAATAATTCGGATGGATGTGCGATCGTACATCCGTCAGCGACTGCGGTCGCGCTTATGGCGCTTAACGCCATGTTAATTATCAGTAATGGTAAAGAAGAAAAAGAAGTATCAATTGAATCGTTTTTTGTTAAACCCTCAGTAAATATTGAACGGGAAAATATTTTGGCCCCCAATGAGATGATTATAACCATTGTTATACCAGCAGAAATGAAAGATTATGTGAGCTATTATTTAAAACAAAAGGAAAAACTGTCCTTTGACTGGCCGCTGGCAGATGTGGCAGTTGCATTAAAAATGGAGGGAGATCGCTGTCAGGATGCAAGGATTGTGCTTGGTTCTGCTGCCCCCGTTCCATTCCGCTCAACTCCTGCTGAACACGCTTTAAAGAATACGATCATCACGAAGGAATCAGCGATGCAAGCAGCAAACGAAGCTGTTGCAAATGCAGAACCACTTGAGTTAAACGCTTATAAGGTACCTATCTTTAAAACAGTTATCTTTAGAACGATATGTCAGACTGTCGGCATCGATCCTTTTAGTTAGAAATAACCACTGAGAACACTGAGCAAATTTACTTTATAAAATTGCTCACTGTCCTCTGTAGTTAAACTTTTTACTCATTGATTTTGTGAAGGATATGATTATGAAGGACCTTGCGAACACATGTAAACATTTTCGAAATGAATATAATCATGATCTAAAAATCAGAAATCCATCATTTAAAAATGCTGGAAAATCGTCTTCAGGTTATTATTTGTGTATTCAGACGTTGACAGTCAGTGGACCCGACGATGGTCCGGTCGATCCTGAAAGATGTCACCGTAATCGCCGTTGTTATACTCATAGCTAATTTTCTTTTGCGGCCGCAGAAGCGGTCGCAAAAGAAAATTACCATTTATACCCCCGAAGGCCAGAGGACAATCGAATTTCCTTCCCTTTCAAATCCTGCTTTATAAAAAAGATCTGAAAAAACACTATCAACGGCTGGTTCTTCATTTATCGTTTCAATTTCAATCTTTTTTACAGGTCTTATATTATCAGACAATCTCATCCAGTTTTTCAAAGAAAAAATCACTTTTTCCATTTTACCTTTTTCTAGAGATCTAAGGGTCCAAAGTCTTCTTGCATAATTTTCAGCATATATAGCCGGCTTTTCATCTACAAATATTAAATGGTTTCCTGAGATCTTTCTAATCTCTAATTTTTTCCCATTTTCATGATCGATTGCCCAGTCAATGTTCCCTCCAAAGGGAAAAAGAGGATCGATTGTACTCAGGATGTGGGGATTATCATCAACCTCTTTATCCGGTAAGGATAAAAGCAGCTCGACTGCCTCCGGAAGTGCATATTGGATTCCTGAAAGACCGTCAATAAAATAGCCTCGTCTGATCTCACCTTGCCATTCCAATCGTTTTAATACCTGAAAAATTTGATACCAGGGGAGAAATCCCGATTCTCTACGATAAAACTCTTTTACCAGAATTCCATTCCGTTTCAATAATAACAATGCCTGACGTTCCAGCTGTTCAGTTGTATGTATTTTTTTACCACGGACGGCAAAAGAGGATGTCAGAAACCATCGTCCTGATTTTAGCAAGAGCTGGTTTTGGACCGATTGCTTAACGGAATGGCGGATTGAGCGACTTCTTTGTTTTTGAGAAGAATTTATAATTGTTAAGAAACTATCATAATTATCGGTTGTAACAAGTCCCTTTTGCACAGTTTGTTGCAGAACCTTCTTGAGATTAGCAGGTGATAAATTTGTACCATCTTCGATATCCTGAAAATAACTGGCTCCATTTTCTCGTAGAAACTGATAGACCATTTTTACCTCGGTACTCATTTCAGAGCTTTGTTCATCGACATCATTTTTCGCTTCAAATATATGGCCTTCACCCCGTCTGATAAAATTTATAAGATTTCTTGCCTCCGGGCTGCTCTTGAGACTTTGAATAATGATGTTACCTTTTTCAATAGGCTCTCCCAGTAAATTCGTGCTGACAGGCAATTCAGCAAGTTGTTCTGCATCAAAACGATTTGGAATAATTTCTCTTTCAAAAAAGTAGGGGGATAACAGGAATCCTTGATATAGAGACAACAGGGATTCAGTTGAAAGTTTATTTCCGGTAACACCGTGCCAGTTTAAAAGGAATCTTAAATAGGTCTCTCTTTTTACAGCGGTAATTTGTGTTCTGCGAATGGACACTGCCCGTCGATAAAGTTGAGCAAAATTTTGATGATCACACCAAAATATTCCTTTCGAATCTTTTAGCAGGTTTCCTTTGACAACTTCATTCTTTTTATGAAGATCCGATAAGATGATATCTATTTCAGATTCAGAAAGTTTAAACTTCTGGGCAATGCTTCCGGTAGAAAGCGGACCTTCACTTTCAAGAAAGTGCCGTATAATTTTGGAGAAAGAGTTTACATTATCGAGATTTGTAAAGTCAGAATGATCTTCGCTGACGACATATCCTCTGGAGGGTAATTCAACCATCGTCAGACGATTTTCTGATAACAATAGACTCATCCAGGATTGAAAATCTTTGTGGCTTCTTTTCTTCAGATCCTCTTCAGCAATGGGTCCGAGTTTTTTTATTATGAGGAAAAGTTCTTCTTTGTTCTTTGCTTTGGTTTCATGCGTTAGATGTTGCCATCTTAGCCAGCTTTCTTCAATAATATCCGCAGTCAGAATGGAAGGGATTTCTTTTTTTGCCAGTACTTCGCTCAGTAGATCGCTGCTTACTGTCGCAATTTCTCCCGGAGCCAGTGTTCGATCTAGTTCATAGACCTGATTTGATACAAAATCAAATATCAGACCTGATACCATTGGCGATGGATGTGGTGTTTGAACAACTGTTGTTGAAATTTTCCCTTCATTTATTTTTGTAATGACTTTAGATAGTGCGTTTAGATCAAAAACATCCTGAAAACAACTTCGATAAGTTTCGGCAAGAATTGGAAAGTCCGGATATTTTTTTACGGCATTCAATAAATCATTTGCACGCAATCGTTGTAACCATAAAGGAATTCGTTTCCCCGGCCGTGAACGGGTTAATAACAGAGCGCGGGCGGCATTATAACGAAACTGAATTGCAAAAACCGGTGCAGTATAGATACGATGATGTAAAATTTTCTCTATTTCTTCAAATTTAAGATTTAAAAGTTTTGAGATATCCGGGATTTCCGTACTGGTGCGTACTCTTAAAATAAATCCATCATCATCAAAAGAATATTGCATCTTGCTGTCTAATTGATTTTCAAGATATCCAGCTATTGAGATAGCCCAGGGTGCATTAACTCTTCCACCATAAGGTGTATGGAAGACGATATTCAATTCATCGGCCGCATCATGAAACCACTCAACCACAATGTGACTGCTGGTTGGGATGATACCTGTAAGAGCTTTCTGATTCTTAAAAAAAGTGATTAAATTTTTTACAATATCATGATCCAGATTATATTCAGAAGCCATTTCTTCGCTTGGTTTCTTGCTCTCAATATCCAGCAGAAGTTGCTGGCGAAATTCACCAACTTTCTCAGCTGTCTCGAAAGACATATATCCCAAATCACCTTTCCAGAATGGTGCTCTTGGTTTTACACTTTTCGCCGGCCGGACAACAATTCTGTCCTGAGAAATTTGTTCGAGGTACCATTCATTATTGCCAAGGTAAAAGATATCCCCCGGTTTGGATTCAAAAACAAATTCTTCTTCCATTTCACCCAAACGGACATTTGATTCGGCCAAATAGACACCATAATATCCACGATCAGGTATGGTGCCACCATTTAAATTTGCTTTTAGTCGCGTGCCGGGCAAGGATATCAACTGGTCATTGACCCGATCCCAGGTTAATACCGGTTGTAAAGCCGGTAGTCTGGAATCCGCAAAACGCCCTGTGAGCATATTCAAAACATTATCAAAAACATTTAGCGTCAGTGATCGATAACAAAAGCTCTGACAGAATAGTTGATAAAGTGCTCTTCGAGGCCATTGTCGTGATGCAACTTCAGCCACAATTTGCTGGGCCAGAACATCAAGACAATTTTCAGGAATGACGACCTCTTCAATGTTTCCGGATTTCATGGCCTGAGCAACTGCGGCTGCGTCATCCAGGTCAGCCTGGTACAAAGGAATGATCCTTCCTTTGCTGCTTGCTTTTAGAAGATGTCCGCTTCTGCCTACGCGCTGAAGGGCACCGGCAATGCTTTTTGGTGATTCCAGTTGAATCACAAGATCAATACTTCCGATATCAATCCCTAATTCCAGTGAAGATGTGGCAATGACTGCCGGGATTTTTCCTTTTTTTAGTTTATCCTCTATATCATAGCGCATTTCACGTGACATACTACCATGATGAGCAAGGGCAATGATTGCAGAGGGATTGCCGGTCTTTTCCTGATGCTTTTCGTTTAATTGACGGGCAATCCTTTCTGACTGGGCACGCATGTTTAAAAATACAAGTGTCGTTCTGTGTTGAAGAATAAAATCATAGAGTTTATGAATGACAGCCGGCCAGACTGAAACATCGGGCAGGTTAGAAAAATCTGGAATCGGAGAAATGACCTGTAAATCCATTTTTTTCTTCTGGCCACAGTCAATGATGGATACTGCCCTGGATTTCATTGAACCATCGACACATTTCTGTCCTCCCAGAAAAGCGGCGATTCTATCAAGAGGCTTCTGAGTTGCCGATAATCCAATTCGTACAGGCTCATCTTTACATAGACACATCAGACGTTCAAGAGATAAACTTAAATGTACTCCCCGCTTGTTTGTTGTAATCGAATGGATCTCATCAAGTATAACATACCGGAGATTAGAAAATAATGTGCGACCGCGATCGGAATTGAGGACCAGATAAAGTGATTCAGGGGTTGTTATCAGTATATGAGGAGGTTTTTTTAACATTGATTGTCTAAGATGAGGAGGTGTGTCGCCTGTACGAACCATCGTTCTAATATCGGGGATATGTTTATCACTTTGGCTGACTTTGAACCGAATTTCATTAAGTGGTTTTGTTAGGTTTCTCTGAATGTCATTATTCAATGCTTTGAGTGGTGAGATATAGAGAGTATGAATTCCTGATGGATTATCATCGAAATTTGGATCATTTAACCCCTGGCGTAATAATCGATCGATGCTCCATAAAAATGCAGCGAGCGTTTTACCGGAACCTGTAGGAGCGAGAATTAATGTATGTTTTCCTTCAGAAATCGATGGCCAGCCCTTTAGCTGTGGCGGGCTGACCGACTCAAATTGTTCTCTAAACCAGGACTGTATTGTCGGATGAAAGTCAAGTTTATTTAAAATGTCAAAACCCATAATTCAGATTTTAAAAGAACTTCTCCCAAATCTCAAATAAAAAATACTTTTCTCGCGGCGGCGCAGCGGAATAACTCCCTTGTCTCTAAGGCTTTTATTTGTAAAATGTATTTTGTATTATTGGCAGGATAAATAATTTTTTATTGGATAATTTTCTATTCACAAAGCCGGCAAGAATTTATATTCTATTGTCATCCCTGTGAAGGCGGGGATCCATTTTAGAAAACATATATTTTTTTATGGATTCCTCCCGCCGCGGCGGGACGGGAATGACAGTTAAACTTTGCGTTTTTGCGACTTGGCAAGAGGAAAGCTGAAAGAGGTAAAAATGGATTTAGGATTAAAAGATAAAGTAGCAGTCATTACCGGAGGTAGCAGGGGGATTGGTAAAGGGATTGCTCTCGGATTGGCAAAAGAAGGTTGCCGGGTGGCTGTTTGTGCACGAAATGAAGATGAATTAATGAAGGCTGTAGACGAAATAAAAAGCATTGGAACAGAAGTACTGGGAATTGCCGGAGATATTACCCGTCAGGAGGATGTAGATAGAATCTCTGAAGAAATATTAAACAAGTATAATAAAATTGATGTTTTGATTAATAATGTAGGCGGTAACAAAAGAAACCTCTTTGAAAAGACGACGCTTGAAGATTGGGAGCAGATTATAGATCTTAACCTGCTTTCACACGTGAAAGTAACACAGGCATTTTTACCGGCAATGAAAGAGCAGAAAAGTGGTTCGGTTATATTTATCTCTTCCATATTCGGTAGAGAGTCGGGTGGAGCGACACTCTCCATTTATAATTCTTCGAAATCGGCAATGATTAGTCTGGCAAAAGTGATGGCTACCGAACTTGCTTCGATTGGAATTAGGGTGAATTCGGTTGCACCGGGTTCGATCAGATTCCCAGGGGGAAGCTGGGATAAACGCTGCATCGCTGATCCGCAAGGCATGGCCGAGTTTGTAAAAAAAGAATTGCCGATTGGTCGTTTTGGGACAGTTGAAGAGATTGCCAATGTGGTGTGTTTTCTTGCTTCCGACAGGGCTAGTTTAGTAACAGGTGCCTGCATAAATGCCGATGGGGGGCAGTCAAGATCACTTATTTAGTGAATGGCTCAATTTTTTGTTATTGTTTTAATTGTAATAGACCACGGATGACACGGATTAGACGGATTTCCTCAGATTAATTATTTATTTTATCTTTTAGGTCAATAGTCGTTTTATCACGGTTTATTTGCACCAGCCGATCATTTTGTTAAACTCTAACCTAGCTAATTATATCCGTGGAAATCCGTCTAATCCGTGTCATCCGTGGTCTATTAGATATAATTTGAGTAAAGTTTACTTATAACGTGTAATGGTTAGGGTGACATCACGGGAAGCATTCGGCGATTCTTTCCACTGAACGAGGATAGGACTTTGATATCTTCCTTGAACAATTTTGGCAGTATCATTTTGACCATTATTGGAAATTAAAAAACTAATATTTTTTTTAACCCCAAGGAACTTTTCCGCCGGTAAAGCGATAATCCGGGCCAGCAATTTTTCAAAAACTGACTGGGTCATCCCAAAAGAATCCATCAATTCATTAAATATCTGAACAAAATCGTATTTGGCATACTCTTTTGTTCGAGTCTTAAGTTTGCGCGGATGGTGCAATATATATCGTCCTTTTTCTCCCATGAACTTCATTGGATTTCGAAGAACATGAACAAGATCATGAGTCATAAGCAGAGTTTCATATTCGTTAACGGTCAAACCTGCGAAATTTTCATCCGGATCAAGAGCTATATCGATTCGCCCGTTTTCGATTTCATAGGCACGGAGGATTTCGTTTAATTTTTCAAGATATCCTAATTTAGGATCCCGCAAATTAATAGAATCGATCGGGTGCTTTGAAAGAGGAACACTGACTTTCTGCTGAAATACGACTTCTTCATCGTTGAAGAACATGGCATTGGTATGCCGTGTTCGATGCCCATGCTCACTGACGCCATCCAATTCTATGAAGTAAACGGGTGTATGGGGATTATTTTGATATGTAACGCAATTTCGTAATCCGGATCCGATGAAGGTTAGGTGTGAATCAGCATTTTTGGGTTCTACTTTTCGTTCATCCTCCGTTAGTTCATCCCGCAATTCCATTACATCATGACGATAATTTGCGTTAATTGGGAATAGCTGCTGAAAGGCATTGATATATGAGCGGATTTTCTCCCTTTGGTGATTCAGTATTGAACATAAATTCTGATCAAGATATCCTGCGGTCGTATGAAATGAACAATAGGTCGTTTTATGATAAGCATCCCGGTCACCATTAATCAGTTCAGATATTTTGTTTTTTATATCGATAATCTCAAATCGAAATTCGGGGGAAATGTCCAGAGATACTTCTTGTGGTTTAACAGCCATGATCAGTTCGGATTATATGTCTTATTAGTTCTTATACTCTTATTGTATTTATGTTCAAAATATGAAATAGCAATTTAAAGATTATGCATTTTCCAAACAAAATATTTTTCGTCGATGCTCTCTCTTTTTTTGCTCAATTTGTGCTAGAGCATGATACGGATACCCAATCTATCTTCAATTTTTTTAAGTCCTTTGGCCAGTCCTGTTCTTGTCCTATTTTTTGGTGGTTTTATCTTGGCCATGGCTGCCAGCAAACGTAGTCTTGATCTGACGCTGGCCAAAGCGTTTATCAGACCTTTTAGGACGAAACCGAAAATGGTATTACTTGGTGCTATTTCCCCCACCGCAATATTTTCGATGTTTATGTCGAATTTCATGAGTCTTACTTCAGCCTCCAATTTGCACATACCTATTACTACATCAATTGCAGTGATAGAGCCAACTATTGGTGCACTCCTGGTTGCGTTAGCCTCTTCACTGGCAGTGAATCTGCCGATAAGCACACCGCCCAATTCGATCGCCTTTTCCACCGGTACGATAGAAAGAAAGAAATGGCGAAGGCAGGAACAGTTGTGTCGATTATTGGAATTGCCCTTTTGATATTGTTAGCTATTCTTTTGTTCAATATTCAATAATTGTCTCCTGCATCAATGAACGATTAATCCGATTGACACCAGGATTGGCATGAGTAACGTATTTAGAACATTCATTCCAAGATATCTACTTAGCTGTTTAGGTTGATCGTGATACTTAAAAAGTTTGATAAATGTAGGAATCATAAAAATAGAAGTTAGAATACCGAGCAGACTAAGTGCCGGAAGTAGTTTCAAACAGACTCCAAGAATCACTATTAAATAGGCAAGTATTAAAAACAGACCAAAGATGACCATACTTGTTTTTTCTCCATAAGCAATAGGAAAATGTTTTCTGCCGACTGTCTTATCAGCTTCGATATCCGGAAATTGATTTAATAAAAGGAGATTATTTACTAGAAAAAAGGGTAGCAAGGCAATTACAAAGGATGAGAGTGAATAGCTCGCTGTCAGGGCGAAGTGTGTGCCGAGAACCATAATAATGCCAAATCCGGTCCCGGGCGCCAGCAGACACAGAACAGGATGCTTTATAAGCCATTTTGTGTAGCTGTAAATTAGCCCTAGTCCAATGATACCCAGAGGCAGAAGTGAGAGGCCTTTTGAGGAAATAAAATAAAAGCCAATAGCTGCTGTTATTGAAAATGAAATCCAGGCAAGATATTGAACAAAGATTGCCCTCTCAGGTTGCTCAATAAGGGTACCGCTACCACCATTAAAAGGTGATTTTGTAGTCCGGAAATCCAGCCCACTTTTGAAATCCTCGTATTCATTAAATGTATTAACACTGATATGGGCCATGACGCCACCGGCAAGCAACAGAAATAAGTCGACGAGATTGATGTGACCACTTGTCCAGAATGCTGAACTAACACCGAGTAAAACACAAACAGGGGTAAGAATCAGGAAAGGCAATCTCATCGGGCCGAAGATATGTTTATATTTTTCCATAAAGAACCTCGATAAATTTGTATTATTCTAAACATTCAGTATTAATTGAACATTATTTACAAAAAAACACTAATTTTGTCCAGGGATGAATTTTTGGCCATCGGCAAAATTTTTTAACAATTTTAACATAGATGCGGTCGCCTCTTCATTCTGTAGATACATAGTGAGAATAGTATCCATGGCGTCAAACATTTCTTTTAACTGAATGAGGCGCTGGTGAACATTTTTATGATCTGAACCATCCATTTCTTTCAGCACGGATTGCAGAGCTGAAAGTGCAGGATCGAATTCACGGATTTTTCTACCTGAGACGATGCGGAAGGTCATTTTCGAAACATCCGGTTCCGGTACATAAAAGTCACGTCGATCCCCTTTAAGATGCACCCGTTTTATAACGCCCCATTGTCTCAGGTCCTTCAAACACATACTGGCGTTGCCACGGCTGATATTTAAATACTCAGAAATTGTATCCAGGTCCACAGGATCCTCTGATATAAGTATAAAGGCATGAATTCGGGCCATCGAACGATTGATACCCCAAAATACACCCATCGATCCCCACGATTCTATAAACTGGTCAAGTTTTGTGTTTGACATCATTCAAAAGTTTCAGAAATAATTGAAACATAATATATTAATAATTTGAAGTCAAGAAAAAAGTAAATCATTGATATCTTTTTTATATCCATTACCTGATTCACTTAACGGATTTTTTCCTATAAAGACGATTATTTGTAGTGAAAAGGGCAGGCACTGATTTTAAAAAACGAATGAATCCGTTGAGTTTTGCCGAGAGACTATCTGCGTAAAGTAATTTTAATATACCCTGAATGCTGCGATAGGAATCTTTACTGTATGGATGCCACCATGGGTAACGTTTTATCCATGGTAAAAGATCCTGAACAATCAGCTGCGGTTGAGTCATTTCTTCAAATCCAATTTTTCCATGAGAGCGGCCAATCCCCGATTCTTTAAAACCACCCCATGGTGTTTCAGGCATACCATGCGTCATCAGGTGATCATTGATGGTAATGACGCCCGCAAGCAATTGACGACCTATTCTTTCAGCTTTTTTTCTATTATTTGACCAAACAGATGCGCTAAGACCCATTGATGAATCATTGGCTAAAGAAATAGCTTCATTTATTGTCTGGTATCTCATCACGCCAACAACAGGACCAAACGATTCTTCCTTCATTATTTTCATGGAATGATCGACGTCAGATAAAACGACGGCAGGAATAAAATTATTCAGATTTTGATCAATTGGCAGAGATGATTTCGCAGCTATTTTTGCACCACTCTTTAGTGCTTCGTTAATATGACTATTTACGGTTTCGATTTGTCCGAAGGTTGTCATGGATCCCATATCAATTTCCGGATCAGATCCGATCCCCAAACGTAAAGACTCTACACCTTCCTTAAGTATTTTCATGAAATCCGTGTAAACCGAATCATGGACATAAATCCGTTCAATTCCCCCACATGACTGACCGCAATTATGAAATCCCGCCCATAATATACCAGATACTGCACGATGCAGATTAGCATCTTCACAGATTATCGCCGGATCATTACCGCCCAGTTCGAGAGATAAAGGGGTCAGTGTTTCGGCCGCTTTGGCCATTAATTTTTTCCCAACAGTCAATGATCCTGTAAAGAACAATTTGTCAATTCCATTATCAAGAAAAGCATTACCGATTACGCTGCCGCGCATATTGATCAGTGTAAATAATCCGTCCGCCAGATCCGCTGATTTGATGACATCCTGGAGGAGTGAGCCCACAGCCTGGGTTTCTGAAGCAGTTTTAAGGATCACCGCATTCCCAGCAAGTAAACCCATAATAATCTGGTAAAAGGGAATAGAAAATGGATAGTTCCAGGGGGAAATAATGCCAATAACGCCCCAGGGTAAGCGTATTACCTTGGAATTTTTATAAATAAAAAATATATTGCTTCTCTTTATCTTCTCTGGCTTTAACCACCTGGCAGCCATTTTGCAATCATACTTTACCGCCATGATGGAAGGAAATACTTCCGAAGCGAATGCATCCATGAAGACCTTACCATTGTCCTTCGATATCTCGCCTATGATTTCTTCTGCATTTTCAAAAATGTAGGTGGCAATTTTTTTAATGTGTTTTACACGATGATTTATAGGTGTTGCCTGCCAAGCAGGTTGCACCTGGCGGGCGTGATCAATAGCCTCTTTAAGATCCTCAATAGAATGGAGAGGATAGTTCCCGATGATCTCACCGGTGGCAGGATTGATAGATTGGGTCTGATCGCTTGTCACTATTTTGGCTTAATCCCAGATTTTGTGCTAAGTGATGATTTTTATTGAACCACAAAAACTCAAAGCATGCACAAAGTTCACAAAGTTATTTCTATTATATATTCTCCGTGATCTTTGTGCCGACTTTGTGTCATTGTGGTTTGTTGTAATTGACGATTGGCATTATTCAGGGGTTTCAGCAGTAGCCATTTGACCAAGTTCGCGATCGATGAAAAAGAGTCCCTGTTTATTGTCACTGCCAACTAATTCCAGTTTATCGAGGATTGAATTAAACAATGCCTCTTCTTCATGTTGTTCACTTACGAACCATTGAAGAAAATTATAAGTTGCATGATCCTTTTCTTCCCAGGCAGCATCAGTTAAATCATGAATACTCTTGGTGATATATTTTTCGTGTTTGAGAATCTTATCCATCATATCTTTGAGAGATTTATACTCGGTCGGTGGTGCTTCAAGTTGTCCTATTGTCGCCAAATCCCCCAATTCCAGAATATATGTAAAAAATTTTTCCATGTGGGTCATCTCTTCGGCGGCATGTGTTTTTAGAAACGCAGCACTACCTTCTAAACCCTTGTTTTCGCACCATGCACTCATTTGCAAATAGAGATTCGAAGAATAGAATTCTTTATTGAGCTGTCCGTTTAGTTTTTTAATCATCACTTTACTGGCCATGATTGCTCCTTTCTTGTGTAAATTAATATTTGAATATAAAAAGACGATTTCAGATCCTGTAACGACGTGATTAATCGTGTCGCTACAATTGTATAAATTATGTATACTGGCAGTTTCCGATTTTGTTTAAGCTACTAATCACTCATATAATCTTCAAGAAAAACTGTTGATACAATTTTAGAGATTATGGATGTGAAGCACTCAAAACTTATAAAATTATCACAATGATTTCATCGTTTCCAATAGTTCCCCCTTCAGTGGGACTGGTTTTCCAGTTTTGATATCAACAACAACAAAAGTAACATCGGCATCGGCAATTAAAATATGCGTACCTTCCAGGTAAATTTTTTGTTCGATAGTTGCGCTGCGAACATTCATACGGGAAACTTTACTTTGAATCTCCAGAACCTGATCGAGAGAACCGGGTTTACGATAGTTTATATTTATATTCACTACAACAAATCCCAATCCCCTTTTCATCCATTCTTGCAGGTTGATTCTGGATTCGATATAATTCCAGCGTGCCTCCTCTAGAAATTCTAGATACCGTGCATTATTGACGTGCTGGTACATGTCTAGGTGGTAACCGCGAATCTTGATCTTAATACTGTGCATATTCCTTCCCTGAACATTTTAGAGGTAGATGTTAGATACCGATGCTGGATGCTGGATCCTCAATGCTCGATAAAACTTGTCACTTGAGACTTCCTTGTTGGATATTGGATCTTCAAAATCCACACTCGGAAATCTAAAATCTAGTATCCAGCATCGAGGATCGAGCATCGAATCGTTCATTCTTCAATATACCATTACTACAGATGCAACCTACACCTAAATTATACAATCAAAAAACCATCCTCAATCATTTTTTCATTTACCTTTTTGATATTTGCTGAATATATAGACAGAAGAGAATGAAAACTAACCAGGAGGTTATTATGAAGATCTTTCAATTGATACCCGCTGTTCTTAGTCTGTTTCTAATTGCAAATCAGGGAATTCTGGCACAAACATTGGAGAATGATGATTCGGACAATACTCTTTCACCATTCTTTTTTGTACAGAGCGATGATCCTGATTTAGATCAATTACCCTTGAAAAGTACATCCGCGGATGTAAATATCGCCGGTGTCATTGCTGATGTTAAAGTTGTTCAGGTATACAAAAATGAAGGAAAATCTGTACTAGAGGCGATTTATATTTTTCCGGCTTCTACCAGAGCAGCTGTCTATGATATGAAGATGACAATAGGTGAGAGAGTGATCCGGGCTAAAATTAAAGAAAGAAAAGAAGCCCGGGAAGAATACGAAGAAGCGGTGCGAGAAGGAAGAACAGCCTCCCTACTTGAACAGCAAAGACCAAATGTTTTTCAGATGTCTGTAGGAAATATTTTGCCCGGTGATGAAATAAAGGTGGAACTCCACTACACAGAACTTTTATTATCAGAGGAAAAAACATATGAATTCATGTATCCGACTGTCGTCGGTCCTCGCTATTCAAATCAATCTGAAGATGAAGCGGGAACTGACAAATGGGTAAAAAATCCGTATTTACTCGAAGGTCAGGAACCGACCTATAATTTTAACATCGATGTTCACATAGCAGCAGGAATGCCAATTAAGGATATCTTTAGTCCATCACACGAAGTAAACATTGATTATCAAAGTGCTGATGAAGCATCAATCAATTTAGCTAATGGTGAGCATAAAAAAGGAGACCGGGATTATATTTTAAAATATCGTTTAAATGGAGATCAGGTTGCTCCTGGACTACTGCTTCATCGAGGTGAAAAGGAAAACTTTTTTCTGATGATGCTACAACCGCCCAAAAGAATTATAACAGAACAAATTCCTTACAGGGAATATATATTTATTGTCGATGTGTCAGGTTCTATGAATGGTTTTCCATTGGATATCTCAAAAGAGTTACTCCGCAACTTAATTGGTAATCTGCAGAAGAAAGACCGCTTTAATGTTCTTTTATTTGCAGCCGGATCGAGTGTGATGGCGGAAAAATCACTACCTGCTACTGAGGCGAATATTCAAAAGGCCATTCATCTCATTGAGAGAGAACGTGGCGGTGGTGGCACTGAATTGCTGCCGGCTCTTAAACGGGCACTTGCTCTGCCACGAAGTGAAGGTTACTCCCGTACGGTGGTGATCGCTACAGATGGCTATGTGCACGTGGAGAAAGAGTCGTTCGATTTAATCAGAAATAATCTTGGAAAAGCGAACATGTTTCCATTTGGTATCGGATCCAGTGTAAATCGTTTTCTAATAGAGGGAATGGCCAGAGCAGGTATGGGTGAGTCTTTTGTGATAACCAGGCCGGCAGACGCACAAAAAACAGCCAATAAATTTCGAAACTATATCTCCTCACCTGTCTTGACTCAGATTGATTACAAAATTGATGGGTTTGATGTGTATGATGTTGAACCAATGACTATTCCTGATGTTTTCGCGGAACGACCGGTCCTTTTGTTTGGAAAATGGCGCGGAAATCCGAAGGGAAAGATCAAAATTAATGGTATCGCTGGTCAAGGAAAAGAATACTCAAAGACAATTGATGTATCAGACTACAAAACAGCCAGTAGAAACCGCGCCTTGAAGTATTTGTGGGCAAGGCATAAAATTGCTGTGTTATCAGATTATAACCAGGTAAATCCCGAAGATGAAACTGTCAGAGAAATCACAAATCTTGGCCTGACCTACAGTCTGTTGACAGCTTACACTTCCTTTATTGCTGCTGATACTCAGGTCCGCACAGAAGGTGGACAGGTTACAACCGTACAACAACCACTACCCTTACCTCATGGTGTATCCAATCTGGCATTGGCTGGAAGATCTGCAGCCGGGACTGGGATGTTTAAAAAAATGAGTGGAGGACCGGTTTATTCTGCGCCGCTTGTGGAGAGAGAGATCCTGGCAGCAGATGAAGAAGAGAAGAAAGAAATTAAGGTGGAAATTACAGCGGAATTTCAACACAAGGATTTGAAAAAACATCGTTCAAATTTTGAAAAAATAATCAAAAGCCAAAATAATCTTCTGGAGTACTGTTATCTGAAATCTAATTTAAACAGAATTAAAGGTGAGATAAAATTCGAAGTGACTCTGGATACAAAAAGTCAAATTGTCAATGTAAAAGTGCTCGAGAATTCTCTCAAAGATAAAGCAATCGAAAAATGTCTGATAAATAAAATAAGAGCTTTAAAACTCGTATCACCGGATGGAAACATGAGTGTAAAGTTTGTTTTAAGTCTTTTATTCGAGAACTAGCATTATCTTTTCGTAAAAGTAGCGACGCGATTAATCGCTTCGCTACTTTTCCAATCATATTTCCCCTCTCGCCTCCAGAGAGGGGAAGAGGTGTAAGTTGTATGCACCTCATCCCCCGTAGAACGGGGTCCACCCCTCCCTGGCTGGCTGCAGGGAGGGGATTTTTATTATGCAGAGATGATACTCAAGGTGAAGGAGACGTGATAGATCACGTCTTTACTACATATTAAACAGGTGTTGATTTTTCAACACATTCGATGTCTAACCTCGCTAACTCGTCAAGAACAGGATTATAGATCTCAGGTTGTACAGGTATCTGCACACCGGTCATTTTTATTTTGTTTTCGAGGATGAGTGCGGTAGCGATTGCAGCCGGTAAACTTACAGTGCGGGACATCGCGGAATCACCATTCGGGATACCCGTATCGATCAAGGTTGAAGTGATCAGTTCTTCTTTACCGGCAAATTCAGCAATAAATCTATGATATAATATAATTAAATCGAGTTCATTCTCACCCATCACCAGTTTTTCCTGTAAAAGCGTGCAAAATATATCCATCACATTAGTTTCATCGGGCACAGGGTTATCACTAAAAAGGCCAAGCCATTGAAAATTCTTTATAACAGTCGAATAGTTATCAATATGCAGAAAGCGAGCCGTTTTGGCTATAAGATTATCTGAAGTATTTGATCCAATCAGCTTGGCAACCATTTGACGGTATGTAAGACCTTTCAAATCATGACGTTCGGCATCATCAAAAAGACCGAGATGCTGTGCCTTTTTCATCGCATAACACCAGCCATTGTTGCGTAATGTCCCTCTGAAAACGGTGTGTGCATCTTTTAATCCATATAATTCCTTATAAGGAAGAGCATCGCGGTTCGTGTAAGCCTCTAAACTGCCAAAACCTTCGATATCGATAATCACATAATTCTTGAATAAATCTTTACTGGGGATAAATACCACGTTTCCGTCTTCAAGAAATTGCCCGTTATTTTTACCAGCCATCACTACACCGCGTGGACTCCAGGAGAATTTGTATCCAAGCGGTAGATTATTATTTTGTAAGGCAGGTAAACCACCACAATATGACTGAAAACTAACAACTTTCCCGCCTCTTTTATGAACGTCGTCTATAATACGCATAGCTGACATATGGTCGATTCCGGGGTCCAATCCTATCTCATTTAAGATTAAGATCCCGGCATTTATTGCAGCATCGTTTAATTCCCGCATGGCAGCACTTACATAAGATGTTGTGATGAGATGCTTTTTTAAATCAATACAGATCTTCGCAATCTGTACATGGTGTGTATATGGTACCAAACTTATAACGATGTCTGAATCGGCGATGAGATTTTTTAATTGTTGCTGATTATTCACATTGAGTGATTGTGAGTTACCATTATCGAATCCTTTTACCAGGGCCTCAGCTTTGCTTAAAGTTCTGCTTGCGACATTGACCTGAAATCCTTTTTTTAGTAAGTATACAACCAGTGGTTTAGATACGAGTCCTGCGCCTAAAACTAAAACTTTTTTCATTATTGAGATCTCCTTCAATATTCAAACATTGGTGTAGGTCTATTGTTTTAATTTGTGATAAAAATAACGAAATATCTAAATAATAGTCAACGAATAAAATTAAACCACAGAGTGCACAAAGTGCACAAAGACTTTTTATTTATAATTATCAGATTATATTAGTCGAATTCTATTTAAATTATAATAAGAATAAAAATGTCGAATCAATATTACTATTAAATCAATCTTTGTAGACTCTGTGTACTTCATGGTTTTAGATTTTTCCATTAAAAAAATTGATCATAATTATAAAAAGCAATTATATTGTCGAAAACTAGGACTAATTCATTCATAAATATCATACTTTTTAAAATTTATGGACTTAAAAAAGGCAAGTTGGTTCAATCTAATTAAATTTACTAAGGGTATATCCCGCGAACAGCAGGAATTTTACAGAAATTTACCCACTGAATTTGCTGTTTTTGATCTTGATGGAAATTATAAGTTTGTGAATTCGAAATATATACCTGATGAAAAACACCGGATAGAAGTAATTGGAAAAGATGATATGGTATATTTCGAATTGGCAGGAATAAGTAAAGAATGTGTTGGTAAGCGTAAAGAGATGTTTGAGCGGGTGCTCTATGAGAAAAAAATTATCCGGTTTACTGAAAAACTTATTTTTACCTCACTAAATAAGACGCTCTATTACAAAAGATCATTCCATCCTGTTTTTAATAGTGATAACCAGAAGACTATTTCCGAAATCCACATGTTTGGGGATAATATGACAGCGGTTATTCACTCTCAACAGGAGCTCAAATATCTGGCTTACCATGATAAAGTAACCGGTTTGAGAAACCGTGAAGCATTTTATCAGGAACTCGATCAGGTAATCTATGAGTCTGAGCGGAAAACGGATAATAGGTTTAGCGCTGTACTTTTTTGCGATCTGGACAATTTTAAACTTGTTAATGATTCTTTGGGTCACGATGTTGGAGATCAGGTACTTCGTGAAGTTGCGAACCGAATGAAAAGTAGTTTAAGAAAATCGGATTTTGTTTTTAGGTTGGGTGGCGATGAATTTACCGTTCTGGTAAAAGAATTGAATCAAGAGTATGAGGCAGGATATATTGGCGAAAAACTAATAAAGAACCTTGCGGTACCATATCAGATAGGGGAGCACAAAATTAATTATCTGACGGTTAGTGTTGGAATTGTTATCTTCCCGAAAGATGGGGTTGACCGTGAACTGCTTGTCAAAAGAGCTGATACAGCCATGTACAATGCGAAAACTAATGGAAAAAATAATTTTCGTTATTTTTCTGAAGCTATGACCAAACAGTCTATGGAACGTCTCGGACTCGAGAATAATCTTCGATCGGTAGTCCAGGAGCAAAGATTAGAAGAGGAGTTTCATATAGTCTACCAGCCGATTATTGAAAAAAAGCGAAATGGTAAGTTCCGAATTATCGGGGCAGAAGCATTACTTAGATGGCAAAATCCGGAATTGGGTGAAGTATCTCCTCATATATTTATTCCCATTGCTGAAAAGACAGACATAATTTTCCATATTGGCGAATGGGTTATGAGAAAAACCTGTGAGGATTTTCTCGCTCTCAATAAAAAAATTAATCGCACAATCTATGCCTCAGTCAATTTTTCCGCAAGACAATTAAAAAAGCCGGATATTGTGCTTAACCTGGAAAATATTATCAACGAAACCGGGGCAGATCCTAATTTTCTGCAACTTGAGCTGACTGAGACGGCCTATCTTGATAAACAGATTGAGGTTATCAACAAAATAGTACAATTGGAAGAGATGGGATTTAATATTGCCATCGACGATTTTGGAGTCGGCTATGCTTCGCTGGTATATTTGCAGAAAATACCGGCTTCGACCATCAAAATTGATCGTTCATTTATCATGGATATGCACAGCAGCGAAGAGCATGAAATGTTTGTGAAAGCTATTCTGACTCTCGGCAGGAATTTGAATAAAGAAATTATTGCAGAGGGTGTTGATCGAATGCAACATCTTGATATTTTGAGTATGCAAAAATGTTTTAAATATCAGGGATTTCTTTTTAGCAAACCATTATTGTTGCAAGATCTGGAGGATTTTATCACATATGAAGACAAGATTACAGGTCACGATGATGAATCCGGAGAATCCGCACTTTAACCATGATTAAAAGTTTTAATCAACTAATTAGCGGTAATAGGATTACAAACCAAACTTACTATTATATTCCAGAGTTAGATATTCTGTCAACTGTCTGTATAGCGATGATATTTTACTTCTTTCTATATCTGAATTTCTCCATTTTGAGAGATGCTTTTCTGTCATATTCAGAATAGAGTTTTCTATCGGTAGAAGTTTCTGCAGAATACCATTTGACTGATCCGAAAGCAGGGCAGTCAGATTCATATATTTCCACCCTGAACCACGGGCAATCGGAAAACATCTTTCCTTTAATTGAAGCGCCATATTACAAAGTGGAGCATTTCCTGTTTCATCAGAAATCAAGAGCGTTGGAAGGTCCTGTCCGCCTAAAACCCAGGTTGGTAGCGTTACCGAACATAGGGGAAAACCTAAAATCGTCCAGATTGTTGTAAAGCCGGGATTTTTGCCTTCTGATACTCCTTGCACAGCCATTGTTGTTACCGAACTATGACGGGGGATATAATCCTGAAAGTGAACAAAAAAATCATCATCTTCATTTGGGTAGGGTTTATCTTTCAGGTTCAGGTTTAGTAGTGAATGTCTAAGACTCCTGCTAACATCTTGAAGCAGATATCTATAAGACAAAATATTCTTCTCCTTACCTATTTTTAACAAACTTTCAGCGGTCGTATATCGGATATATCCATATCCACCATCAGGACTTCCTGTTGTTGAGTAATTGGTTCGTATTAAATATCCATCAGGGGCAACAGCGGGATCAGTGACATCAAAAATTGTATAGCCAAAATTTGTTGTTTCAAAATAGGCAGCACCGCCATTTGCGTCAATAACACCAAAATTTGCTTCTACGCCCATTGGTTTGGGCCAATTATCCAATAAATTTCCAAAATCATCAACTGTTTTACAGCTTTGGAGGGCTACTTTCATGATAATACCCTCCTGGTCTTTTAATTTGGTGGTATCATTATCATTAAGATTATAGGAAGCGGCATTCATGATCGCGAAACCAACGCTATTTGCTCCGGACCAGACTTCCTTGCCTTCTATATCTTCAGAGTTTACAAGTCCGATATAATTATACTGACCATCACTAAAGTACATGAGTTTGTTCTGAAAAAAATCGGAGTCACGGTGTTTCAACAAGATTGGCCGACCATCTACCGTGGCTTTCCCCGATAATACTGCAGTTGTGCACGCTTCTGTTTCGTTGTATAATGAAAAAACAACACTTAGGGTAATTATAATAAGAAATAATCTGTCACACATAGGTCTCCTTAATATTGTATATAGATTTAAAGTCGTGCACCACAGTCTTTACAGAATTTAGCATCAACATCATGTCCTTCCTGAGAGCATTGTGGGCAGGCCTGTGTGCTCACACTCATTTTATAAGCCTGAGCCATTTCAACTGAAACAATACCTGTCGGTACAGCAATGATACTATAACCCAGAATCATAATCAGAGATGCAATTACCTGCCCAAGTCCTGTCTGAGGGGATATGTCGCCATATCCCACCGTTGTAAGCGTGACAATTGCCCAATAAATACTGGTTGGAATATTAATAAAGCCGTTTTCTGCCCCCTCTATAACATACATTAAAGAACCGAATATGGTAACCAGGAGTAAAACAGCAAATAGAAAAACAGCTATTTTCCTTCCACTTGACCACAGTGCTCTCATTAGCATCCGTGCCTCTTTTAAGAACTGAACGAGTTTCAGGATTCTGAAGATGCGAAGAAGGCGGAGAATGCGTAATACTAAAAAATACTGACTTCCCGGAAAAAGGAGAGAAAAATAAGTTGGTAAAAAAGCAAGCAGGTCAATGATACCGAAAAAGCTGAGAGCATAGCGGATGGGGCGTCCTACACTGATCAATCTCAGAATATATTCTATCGTAAATATAATGGTAAAAAACCATTCGATTGTATGAAGAAGTTTGCCATGTTCAGCGCTTATTGATTTGACGCTGTCAAGCATAACGGTTATGACGCTGAGCAAGATGATGACGATGAGAGATATATCAAATATCTTTCCCCAGCGGGTATCCGCTTCAAAAATGATTTCATGAATTGTGGATTGCCATTTTCTTAATTTCATGAGAATACAGTCGTTTCAAGGAGATATTTTTAAACCCCTGAGAACACTGAGGTGATTCCCGTTGCTCAGTCCTCGGCGCTCGTTTCTCGATATCATAATATATTTAAAATAAATATAATCCAATCGATATTCAATAATTGTTTAAAAATGGCGGATGTAATATTTTTACATAATATCCTATAACGAAAATATCATCAGGAATTATAAAGGCATTTTCGAGAGACGAGAGGCCAGTGCCGAGTACCAATGACCGAGTGTATCTCAAGGGTTCGTTTAAATAATCCGGGAATTATTTTTGATGTTAGTTAATCTTTAGTAAATTAACGCTTCAGTAAAATTAAAAGAAACTTGATGGATGAAAAAGTGTCGTATATTCATCCACCAATTCATTAGTATTCATTTGATAATCTCAATTTATTATATCGGAGAAATTATGAAGAAATTTTATCTGATTTTAGTATTAACCCTCTTTATGAACTTTGCCTGTTCCACTGAAAAGGAGAAAGTCACCCTGGAACCAGGCACCGCCAGCTATGTATTTGCCTCAGATCTGGCAAAGGTTTTACCGGCTGTTAATCCGGATAGCAATAAGGTGATTATAGAAACAACAACATTTGTTGTTACCAGCGGAGAAGTCATAGATCTTATATTAAAAAATTTTGGGAAAGATGCGGATCAATTGTTAAAAATGCCACCTGATCAAATTAAAGGGATCATCGAGATGAATGCCGATAAACTGGCGGAGCGGAAGCTTCTTCTCAAGAGTGCAAATGCAAAGGGAATATCCGTTAGTGATGAACATGTCGATAGTATACTCCAGGCTCAGTACGAAAGACTTGGTGGTGAGGAAAAATTCGTGGAATACCTTAACAATAATGGTATGACAATTGAAGTCGTCAAAGAGGATATTACAAAAGGCGTCATTGTTACAGAGTATATGGAAGATGTACTGGTGAATGAATCAGATATTTCTGATGAAGAACTGCAAAGCAATTATCATCAGCTAATTCAACAAGATCAGACAGCAAGTGTTCAACATATTCTCCTCTTGACGCAAGATAAACCAAATACGGAGAAGGCTGTTATCTATAATAAAATGAAAACAATTCTAGCGAAGGCACGTGCCGGTGAGGATTTTGGTATGTTAGCGCAAAAGTATTCTGAGGATCCGGGATCAAAGGATAGAGGCGGTTTGTATGAAGATTTTACCCGGGGTACGATGGTTAAACCTTTTGAGGATGCTGCTTTTTCTGTTCCGGTCGGTGAACTGAGTGATATCATCGAAACCAGATACGGCTACCATATTCTGAAAGTTGTAAACCGAAAAAGAGAAACACGGTCTTTCGAGGAAATTAAACCGGAACTCACAAAAAAACTTCTTGATGAAAAGAAAGGTGATATTTCATCTGCTCACATCGCAAAATTAAAAGACGAATATGGATACACAAAGTATTCCCTTTAGTAGGTAGTTTCGGTTCCTCCCGCATATGAGTGTGTTGCGTAACAATTGAATATGTTCATATTGTCATGCCTGCGAAAGCAGGCATCCGGATAAAAAATCACTTAAGTACTTATTTTTTTAGGTTCCCGCTTTCGCAGGAATGGCAGTATTCGTAATATAGCTGACAATATTTTTAAAAATACCCTAATCTGCAACACCTTCACATGCGGGAGGAACTTCATTCCTTCATACCTGCAGAAATTGCATAAATATCTCTTCTTTCTGCTGATACTTTTTTATTCCTTTGATATTGATTAATATTAGATCTGTATTTGAAGATCAATATCTCTGGAATTAATTATGTATAAAGCTTTACTAAGGCCATTATTATTCAAATTCCAACCGGAAACCATTCATATCATTATTAGTGTTATCCTAAAGATTCCTCTACTGTCAAAGATATTAAAAACAATATATAGTTATCAATCGGAGGGTTTAAATAAACATGTAGCCGGATTGCAATTCAAAAATCCAGTTGGTCTTGCGGCCGGTTTTGATAAAGATGCTGAACTTTTAAGTCAGATGACGGATTTGGGATTCGGTTTTCTGGAAATTGGGACAATAACGCCGCTGGGACAAGCGGGTAATGATAAACCGCGACTTTTTCGCCTGACAACAGACAAAGCACTGATAAACAGAATGGGATTTAATAACATCGGTGTCGAAAAGGTGAGGCAAAATTTAATACGCCATAAAGGGGACTGTATTATCGGTGGGAATATCGGCAAAAATAAATCCACATCGAACGAAAATGCGGTTGAAGATTATATGATTTGTTTTAATCGATTACATGATGTTGTAGATTATTTTGTTGTTAATGTAAGTTCCCCGAATACACCAGGATTAAGAGAGCTGCAGGAGGCCGATAGCCTGAAAAAAATTCTCTTTACACTTCAGCGAGCAAACACCGAACGGAAAATAAATAAGCCTATATTTCTAAAAATCTCACCTGATTTGAATGAAAGTCAATTGGATGATATTATTGAGGTTGTACTTCTTACGAAAATCACAGGTATTATTGCTACAAACACCACAATTGGTCGCAAAAACCTAAAAACGTCTCAGGAGCAAATTGATAAGATCGGTGACGGCGGATTGAGTGGAAAACCTATACGACAAAAATCTACTGAAATTGTCCGCTATCTGGCCAATAAATCGAATCACGCTTTTCCAATTATTGGAGTTGGCGGTATTTTTTCAGCGGAAGAGGCAATGGAAAAACTGGAAGCCGGCGCATCACTTATTCAGATCTATACGGGATTTATTTACGAAGGCCCGGGTTTAATCAAAAAAATAAATAAATTTCTTCAAGATCATTTATAGAATCACTCAAATTTTTATTATCCACGAATTACACGAATTTTCACGAATTAAGTATGATATTTATTCTGTATAATTCGATTAATTCGTGAAATTCGTGGTTAAATTTTATTAAAAAGGCGATAAATTTAAGCAATTTGGTTATGGTATTCGTTGCCTTTGAATAGAAATCAATATTTCATTAAATTTCGCCCTCATCATAATGAATTAAGGATTTTGATATATGTATACACTTTCTGTTGAAAAAGTAATTTCTACAGCACATCAGTTGCGTGATTATAATGGACCCTGCGCAAGGGTTCATGGTCATAACTGGAAAATAAGACTTGAAATTCAGTCCGAAGAGATTGATGAAAAAGGAATTGCAATAGATTTTACAGAACTGGATAAAAAACTATTGGAGGTGATCGGACCATTTGATCATCAACTGATCAATTCGGTACCACCATTTGATAAGATAAATCCTACCGCCGAAAATCTTGTCAGGTTTGTATTTAATCAATTAAAAGACAAATTTACCGGGCATCTTACTTTAAAGAAAGTAAGCATCTGGGAAACAGAGGCATACATGGTTTCATATGAAGAGTCATAATATGGAATCAATTGATAATCTCACACTGAAGATAAATGAAATATACTATAGTCTTCAGGGTGAGTCCACTCATATGGGAAGACCCTGTATTTTTATTCGATTGACGTATTGTAATCTTCGTTGTTCGTACTGTGATACCGAATATGCTTTTTATGAAGGAAGCGAGTTAGTATTATCAAAAATTATAGAAAAAGTGAGGAGTTATAAGTGCAAATTAGTTGAAGTTACCGGTGGTGAGCCACTCATTCAAAAAAATGTACTGCCATTGATGAAAGCACTATGTGATTCTGGTTTTGAGGTCCTTTTGGAAACTGCAGGACATATGGATATCAGTCAAACAGATCCCAGAGTTAAAAGAATTATGGATATCAAATGTCCATCAAGCGGAGAAGCCGGAAAGATGAATTGGAAGAATATTGAACATTTGAAGATCGGTGATGAAGTAAAATTTGTCGTTGCATCGCAGGAGGATCTTGAGTATTCGAAGAAGAAAATTACAGCCCACGACTTGCATCAACGTTGTGAAGTTATAATTTCTCCTGTATTTAACAAAATTAGTTATCAGGAGATTGCTGAGTGGATACTTAAAAATAATTTACCTGTCAGGATGCAGATCCAATTACATAAAATGATCTGGGAGCCTGATACCCGGGGCGTCTAAACAAAAATTCAAAAAGGAAAAAGTATGGCTGAAATTGAAGTCTTTGAAAATAAATATCCTGATCGGGATTATTTTATTTCTCATGTGAATGAGGAATATACATCAGTCTGTCCAAAAACAGGATTACCTGATTTTGGGAAAATTACAATTAATTATATTCCTGATAAGCTCTGTTTGGAGTTGAAATCTCTGAAATATTATTTCCTGGAATTCAGAGATAAAGGAATATTTTATGAAACGGTTGTCAACCGGATCCTTGACGAACTTGTTAATAAATGTCATCCCCGCTATATGGAAATCATCGGTGAATTTTCTAAACGCGGTGGAATGAACTCAACAGTAACTTCTGTGTATGACCCGCAACATAGGGGAAGTTTTAAATGAGTATTGAATCATCAGTTGTATTGGTTTCAGGTGGACTTGATAGTTGCCTTGTGGCAGCTATTGCCAGGCAATCCTCAGATCCGGCTTTTTTACATCTGAATTATGGGCAGAAAACAGAAAAAAGGGAAAAAAAAGCTTTCACAGATATTGCCGATTTCTATAAAGTAGAGAAACGGTTTGAAGTGGATATGCGACATTTTGCCTTAATTGGCGGTTCAAGTCTTACCGATGCCACAATACCTGTGGCAGAGGCCAATCTCAATACCAGTGACATCCCTCAGAGCTATGTTCCTTTTCGCAATGCAAACATACTCGCAATTGCAACCACTTGGGCAGAAGTCATCGGGGCAACAAAAATATTTATTGGTGCTGTTGAAGAGGATTCTTCAGGGTATCCGGATTGTAGGAAATCCTTTTTCCAGTTATTTAATCAGGTTATAAAAGAGGGCACAAAACCGGAAACACAGATCGAAATAGTCACCCCTCTCATCTCTCTCAAAAAAAAGCATATTGTCAAAAAATCTCTGGAGTTAAAAGCTCCAATCCATCTTACCTGGTCGTGTTATAAAAATGAAGATGTTGCATGTGGTGTATGTGATAGTTGCGCTCTCAGGCTGCGTGGATTTCAACAGGCTGGGGTAGAGGATCCGATACCGTATGCGAGGGTACCGAACTATTTATAATTTTTTTATAACAACGTCAATCTCAGGTGTCATCCTCGCGTATGCGGGAATCTATAAAATTTTTTCAAATATTATAAGTTTTAGAGAGAGGTACTGGGGCAGTCACG
>WOR8_10000627_pt1 | contig 37055 bp, 20 predicted proteins | sample DeeMarSeWOR38_10_FD_19890 | JGI IMG/M metagenome (IMG submission 19890) | reverse complement strand
GGAGTACGCATTCCCCGAAGTGTCGTCCTCAATCCTGTGCGTCGCTGTGCGTGGCTCTCAGAACTTGACAATTCTGTCTTAAATCATAATTTTTGAACTTTGTCTGCTAAAGGAGATGATATGGAATTGAGTATTGAAATCAGCCGAATGAAACCTGGAGTAGTTACTCTATCACTGATTGGCCCTATCGATGAAAATAGTTCTCCAACTCTGGATAAGGAAATATGTGAGGCAATGGCCGAACCTGTCGAGATTCTTGCAATTGATATGGCAGGTGTAGACTTCATCACCAGTTCCGGCGTAGGCATAATAGTCAAGGCGAAAACATCCCTGAAGCGAAGAGGTGCAAATTTGGTCATCATGAATCTCCAGTCTCAGGTCGAAAAGGTATTTGAGATTATACACCTTATTCCTGTACTGGAAGTCTTTGAAAGCAGAGAAGAGCTGGATGAGTACCTTGTCAAAGTGCAACAAAATATCAAAGGCGAGGATGGTTGATTCTCATATCAAGTTCTATTCACCACAAGTGATTGCACAATCATCATTATCAGAACAACAGATTTTTAACCCACAACTCCATTCGCGCAACTTTCATTCGGTATTGTATCACATGGCGATACATTTCTTCTGTTGTAGTGATTATGTATTTTTAGAAAAAATCATCTTAATTTGCTTATCAGTAACAGCGAGTTATGCTCTAAGGAAACAAAAGCATCTATACCTGTCTTGCCCCATAAACAAATGGGGCCTGTACTGAATTAATCATTACAGGCCCCTAACTAACACATAACCTAAATTCATTCCCATTCAATTAGGGATATAATTAGTCTTACATCAATCTCCTAAATATCAGAAGGTACTTATTCTGCTGCATAGGCAGAAACAGCATCAATCCAGAATGGAACTTCATTGCCGGCACATAAGAACTCAATCTTTCCCGCGTCGCTCTCGGCGGTAGAGGTCAATGAATACTCAGCCCACTCAGTCGTCAGCTCAAAGTCTGCGAAGCCCCATGAAACAGAGTTATCCGCCGCTTTAAATGACGCTGTTAGGGGACGTGTTGTTTCAGCTTTGGCCCAGAAGGTAATAGTAAAGTCTGCTCCAAGCTCGAGTGGAAATGATATATTCGCCACAATGAAATGCCAGTTCTCAACTCCTATAGGCTCAACCCTAAGGCTTCTTGCGCCGTCAACTGCCTCCGTATCTACAATCGCAGCGTTACTACCGGCACCTTCTGCCGGATTCCAGGTACACCAAGCCGTCCAAGTCGGATCGTCTAAAACAACCTCATCCTCTTCGAAGCTTGGGTTTAACGCCAAATTCTCGACTTGTCCATCATCTGGCTCTTCCGGCTCTGGGGCATCCGCCATTTTATAAACGGAAACAGCATCCAACAATAATGCAACTTCTACGCCTGCACAGAAAAACTCAAGTTTTGTCTCGGCATTCTCGGCATTAGCAGTAAGTGCATACTCAGCCCACTCGGTCGTCAACTGAAAGTCCGTATATCCCCATGAAACACTGTTGTCCGTCGCTTTAAACTGTACTCCAAGGGAACGTGGTTCTACAGCCTTAGCCCAAAAGGTGGCAGTATAGCTCGCGCCAACCTCGGTCGGAATAGGCAGATACAGCACAATGAAATGCCAGTTCTCAGGTCCTACTGGTTCAATCAAAAGGCTTCTTGCTCCTTCAGCGGCATCCGTATCAACGATAACAGCGTTACTTCCCGCACCCTCTGCAGGATTCCAGGTACACCATTGTAGCCAATCCGGATCGTCGAGGATAGCCTCATCCTCTTCAAAGCTTGGATTTTGCAAAAGGTTATCAGCACCTGAAACCGCACCACTGACTTTCACGTTGTCGATGGCCCACCACCAATTGTCGCCACCACCTGTATAACGGAAGGCAAACACAACCTGGCTTTCGCCGGCGGCGATACCACTGACGTCGAAGATCCGCTCAGCAAAGACCGGCTCTTCGCCGTTGTCAAACAATCCACCTCCTGTATAGGCAAAAATCGGAGAAGCCTCGAACGTGCTTCCTCCGTCAAGACTGATGAGTACTTCCTGATTCGAGACACTGCTGCTCATAACAGTTTCTGAATCATAGTGGAGGAAGACTTCGGACAAACCAGTCATATTAAGCACCGGCGTCATCAGCCATTCGTCCTCGGCCGGATCAGGATCGGCATCGGAATCGATAATCGCAAATTCGGGGAGTTCGTTCGGATGCGGGCCAAGTCGATTCACTCCCTGCTCCCCTACGGCGCCAGGAACGTACCGGCCACCCTTGTCAGAGGTATGCCACGTTTCGGTTCCGGTGTTGCCCTGGCCGGAGATGGCATTCATTTGCCCCAATCCATTGGAGAAGTCTTCCGAGAAAACCGTAATGTTGCCGCCTTGAGGTGCCGGCACGTCATCGATCAGGATATTGTCGATTGCAATCCACCAGTCCCAGTTAGGCTCAAAGTGTCGGAAACGAACCTGCACATCCGGTTCATTGGACGCCACAGCGGAAAGATCCACATCTAAGCGGCCAAAATAGCCGTCAGTGTTCGTATTATCCGGCAGACGCGTCGTGGCGCCTTCAGCACTTACGCGACCCGGCGCAACACGGCTGAACATGTTGGTCCAGTTGCCGCCACCATCGATACTGACCTCCACATCGAAAATGGCCGCGCCATTGTTGTTCAACTGTGCCGAAACATCGGCATGCAGCCAAACCGTATCGTACCCGAGTGTGGAGAATGACGGTGTGCTTATGTCGTGCGAGGCGCCAGAATCAACGGGATTCGACTCGCTCTGCTGATCCGAGTCCGAAATCAGGAACTTACCGGTCGAGGCCGAACCATCCAGCGTGGCTGGATTGCCCCGACCAGCGGGATTGGTAATCGTCCAGGTTGATGCTTCGATCGCTTCAGGAGTGTCGATGATTGTCCAGCCTGCGGCAGTCAACATAGCGTCATCGGTATAACTCTCGAAATCATCAGACAGGAAGACGAATCCTTCTGTAACTGTCAACGTAGTCTTACCGAGATTCCTGTCATCATAGTCCAATTGAAATAAACCGTCGCTTCCGTAAGCAGTAATCTGACCTGCGGCGATAAGATCGTTAATTTTCGTCGTATCATCTCCTTCCAATACTAACGTACCTCCGCTGAGATCTATCAGACCGTTGGCGTTCACCTGAAGGCCACCCAAGTTACGAACCTCAAAGGTACCTCCACGAAGATAAAATTCCCCGTATGCCCCACTTCCGGTAGGAATCACTAACTTCGCGGCGCTGATTGTACCACCGGTCATATCCAAAGTACCTGCGCCACCGGTGTTGGGTCCCCATCCAAGTTCGAATTCGCCGGCAACGGTTACAGTGCCACCGCTGTGATACCAAAAGGCTTCGATATCATCATAGTCGCCCCACCATACGAAGTCTGTTATCTCAAGATTTCCACCCGTCATCGTCAACTCGGGCTTCCCGGGGCGGCCTTCCATTTCATTCTTAAGCCCTGCAATCGTGATATCCATTCCATTTCGAATGATTGGGCCGTGTCCCGCATCTGCTTCAGGTGAAAGAATCTGGACCTCATCGCCGGGTCCAGGGACGACTCCCCCAAGCCAGTTGTTCGGATCGGTCCAGAGGTGATTATGGTCAGCAGCACCATCACTCCAAAAGATTTCCGCGGCGTTGCTGACTGATACCAGCAATAAAACAAAGGAAATTAAGACGATCATTTTTCTACACATAATGGTCCTCCTTAAATAAAAAAGATTTAATAAATACATAACAACTGATAACGATCCTTACTTTCACTACATCCTATCCAATGAAATATTTAATTACGATTTGTCGCTACCTCCTTCCATATAGAACCTCAAAAAGAGCTATTGGAATGCAAAAAATAACTGTGCAGGATTAACCTTCTCCATCGCAATTCTGTATCCTACATAACAACTCCTCCTATACCGAAAGTCTACAAATCTTACATACTGGAGGTGTTAAAAAGCCACAGATGCTTGACTATGCAGACACAATGTTTATTGATCTCAAATGTACACAATATACTACGTTTCCGTCAAGCAAAAAATAACCTTATGAATTTATTTTCGACAGTTGTATCAGCAATACAAAAGAGAATAACGGGATGGTTTTTTACTATACAATGTTAGCTGATCCGGTTACATTACGCTACTGTTGGTCTTCCTGCTTGAGACCAGAGTTATGGAGGTGAATGTTACGAATATGATAAAAAGATAGCTTATATTGAAAATTTGAATCGAAATAGTCATTTACTCAAGTTTTTTCACTCGGCTGAATCTATTTGGAGAGTCGTTTATGATTGAAATATCGCAATTCAGGTTTCCAACCGACATTCGCTTTGGTGTTGGTGCACGTTCGGTACTGGCTGAATTCGCCCAAAGATACAAGGTACTCCGGCCTTTGCTGATTACGGATTCGGGACTGCCGAAGACCAAGGCATTTCAGCTCGTTGCAGATAAGATGAACCGGATCTGGCCTGGAACGTATGTGAAGTTTACGGATGTTCATCCCAATCCCTCAGACCAAAACGTCGAGAATGCATTGGGCTGTTATATGCAAAACGACTGTGATGGCGTAGTAGGATTAGGAGGTGGCAGTGCGCTCGATGCGGCAAGGGCCTTACGGCTTAAGATCGCTTTGCCAAATATATCTCTTAGAGAAATGCCTTTTGATGATTTACCTCCTACTCTGACACCTATGTGCGCAATCCCGACAACGGCAGGGACCGGCAGTGAAGTGGGACGAAGCAGTGTTATCACGATACAAAAGATGGGACGAAAAGTAGTATTTGGTGCTCAGCAGCTAATGGCCGAAATGGCGGTACTGGATCCCGAACTTACCGTTGGATTGCCGTCGGATTTGACTGCCTGGACTGGTATGGATGCGATGACCCATGCTGTTGAGGCATTCGTATGCCCGGTCTTCCACCCAATGTGTGATGCTATAGCCCTTGAAGCAATACGTTTGGTACGGCTGTATCTGCCGCGAGCCTTTTCCAATGGACAAGACTTAGAAGCACGTGGAATGATGCTGGTTGCTGCTGCAATGGGCGCAGTGTCATTTCAGAAGGATTTGGGTGCGGCACATTCTCTGTCGCATCCATTATCAAGTGAGTTCGGCATACAGCATGGCCTTGCAAACGCGATTGCTTTGCCGGCCGTGGTGCGTTTTAATGGGCAACAGAACAACACTCAATATGAAAGAATTGCTATGGCATTAGGCTGCAAGGAATCTCATGATGATCCCGCATCATGGGTAGCTGATTTCCTGCACGAATTCAACCGCTCCATCGGCATTACTCAGCGTTTGCGGGATCTGAAAGTTCCACGTGATAAATTGTCTGAACTGGCGGTTAAAGCGATGGAAGATGGATGCCATTTGTCGAATCCACGAAAATGCACAGAGACAGATATGTTACTGCTTTATGAGGAGATATGGTAATGGCAACGATAACTAATTGTATGCTCATTAACGGCGAGTTGCGTTCAAACGCTTCCGGCGGCACTTTAGAACTGACCGAACCGGCAACAGAAAAGGTATGGAATGAAGTGCCGGCAGCCGGCAAACAGGAAATTGACGAAGCATTACAAGCAGCAGCTGAGGCGTTTCGAAAATCAAAGTGGTCCTCAGCAAATCCGAAAAGCAGAATCGAGGCTCTTTATCGAATTGCAGGATTGATCCGTGAACATGCCGAGCAATTGGCGGTACTGGAAGCACGAAACGTCGGAAAACCGATTGGCGATGCGCGCTGGGAGATTAATGCCGGGGCACGTTGCTTTGAATACTACGCCGGATGTATCAGTCAATTCGGCGGCCGGACAATTCCGGTTGCAAGTGATGGTTTTGATTATACGCTGCGTGTGCCGGTAGGAGTCGTTGTGGCAATTGTACCGTGGAATTTTCCTTTTCTGATGGCGTGCTGGAAAGCCGCGCCGGCGCTCGCAACGGGCAATGCCGTTCTGTTAAAACCTGCAAGTCTGACTCCTCTAACGGCTTTAGGATTAGGCCAGATTGCTATGGAGGCCGGCGTCCCGAAAGGTATCTTACAGGTGTTACCCGGTCGCGGGGGCGAGATTGGCGATTACTTTGTCAGCCATCATCTCGTCAACAAGATTACGTTAACGGGCGAAACCGGAACAGGCGCTCGTATCGTCAAACTTGCTGCCGACGATATTAAACGAGTCTCGCTGGAACTAGGCGGCAAAAGTCCGAACATTATCTTCGCCGACGCCGACGTGGAAGCAGCGGCAAAGGCGGCGCCGATGGCGGTATTCGCCAATACTGGGCAGGACTGCTGTGCACGCAGCCGGGTGCTCGTGGAGAAATCTGTTTATAAAAAATTCCTCGATACTTTCGTAGAAGCGACAGAAGCAGTCGTTGTGGGCGATCCACTGGATGATTCAACACAGGTCGGCCCGATGGTATCGGCCAAACAAAGAGAAACTGTCGAAGGGTATATCGATATTGCACAAAAAGAAGGGGGAAATGTCCTTTGCGGCGGTAATCGTCCTATCGAGCCGGGTTATTATCTTGCCCCGACCGTTGTGGATGGACTTGGTTCATCGGCCCGAGCCTGCCAAGAAGAGATTTTCGGGCCGGTAGCTTGTGTCATCCCGTTTGAGAGCGAGCGGGAAGCCATTGAGCTTGCCAACGATACAGAATACGGCTTAAGTGGCTCTCTATGGACGACAAACCTTGAACGTGCATTGCGTGTGGCGCGAGAAGTCCGCACCGGCGTGATGAGTGTCAATACAAACAGCAGTGTTTACGTTGAGGCTCCATTCGGTGGCTTCAAACGAAGCGGCTTTGGACGTGATCTCGGAACCGAAGCAATGCAGCTCTATACCGAAATCAAGAACGTCTTTGTATCCGTGAAAAATGGAGATTAGATATAACCGGCAGTGGGTAAAACAAGCTTATTAAGCCAATTGACGAATTCACACTGTCGAATTGAATCGGAGAGTACATCGTCGTCAATCGCTAATTGCCAGCGCAAGTCTTTCCGGTCCGGCTCTTTAGCAAGCGCTTCCATACGTTCCACAAGTTGTACCAGGTCATCGTGGTCGCGGAAGAATCCGCTGGCAATAAGCTTTTTCTCACGGGCAACGATGAGCCTTGCTACTTCGTAAAGGTTGTACTCGCAATGATATTGAGTGGCCCAGAAAGTTCCGCTTTTATGAGTGACAGCAAGTGCCTGAACAGGAGCGAAGCTGTTACCCGCGAGTAAAACAGCACCATCAGGGATTTTGGTGACAAAGTCATCATGGCTGACAAAGCCTTCGAATACGCGAGGTTTGCCTTCAAACATAGGATGATCGTACGCTGCAGGTGATTGATGAATTTTACGCGCCATTCCCATCTCACGACCTTTAGGATTGGCCTCGACCCGGCCACCGGCAGCTACAGCGGCCATTTGAATACCCCAGCAGCTTCCAAAGCTCGGTATTCCTATCTCGTAGGCGTTTTTGGCCAACTCTATTTGGCTTGTGACGTACGGATTGTCCGTGTCGTAAATTGTGAGGTTGCAGCCGGTCCAGATTATGCCGACATATTTGTGAAGTTCTTTTGCCGAAGGCATATTCACGCCGGTATCACTTGGTAGCAAAACATCGTAAACTGCCTTAGGCTGGTGCTGTAAAAGCATTTCGGCATAAAGTTCCCACGCAAGTTTCATACCGGCATCCTGAAGCTCATTCCGGCTGTGTTTAGGGTAACCATCAATGATTAGAAATCGTAAAGGTGCTGTCATCCATTACTCCTGTTGTTATTGTTGGTTTAGTTGTTCTATAATGTCAGGTAATTCCGAAAAGTCGCTGCAGATGGCATCGGCTTTGGTATTTTCACTGCCGCGGTCTTTGACTACTGTGCATAAAATTGCGCGAGCACCAACGGCATGTGAACCCTCAATATCTTTTAACTCACGATCTCCGATATGCACGATCTCGCAAGGCTCTACTCCCAAACCCTTGGCTGCTGCATTGAATAGAGCAGAGTCTGGCTTGGAGCAACCGATTTCATCTGAGAAAACAAAGGTCTCGAAGTACTTTAAAATATCATAATGCGCCAATAGCTGGCGAAGCGCGCGGCCCGGGCTAAATATGGCATCGGAAACCACACCCATTTTGTATTTGCCATGCAGATTTTGAATGGCCTCGGCTACGTCGACCGCCAGATCCGGGCGAACTTCCAGTTCCATCTCTTCATGCAGCAGAACCAACTCGTCGAACTCATTTTCAGGTAAATCACGTTTCAAAGCCTTCAGTAAAACCGACAGCCGCTCTCTAACCGTCCATGTTATGTTCTGGCTATACCAAACGTGGTGAAATGCAGCATCGACCGTATTGTAAGCCAGTTCTACATGTTCTGAAGATATTGGTTCATGTCGCCCAAGGAATTGATGGACAAGGTTTCGTCGCTCCGCAGGCTTGGGCAAAAGTCCCTGGGCCGCTCGCTTTGGTTCATCTGAATCATCAATGAAAACAGTGTCCCACAAGTCAAATGTGATCGCCCGAATTACTGCTCTACCCATTTAACCTTGTCCCTGGATCCCAGATTGTTCTCTGGGTAGCCCGGTATACCATCTGGTAGGTACGTCTTCGCCAGTGGTCTGCTTTATCTGGGAAGCATGGCCATCCAACCAGGATGTAATAGATGTACCGCGATGGCGAAAACACTCTTTAACCGTGTCATACCCCTTCCAATTGCTGTCGTAAAAGCCGTCTCCACCCTGGCTGCTCGGTCGCCATTGTCGGAGATTGATACTCTGGCCAGGCCCGATGCAGAACATATCCGAATCGATACCGTCCAGCCTCTGCTCTATGTGGTCCTGAAAAGCGATTACCTCGCTGTGCTTTTTGAAAGCCATCTCGATCTTCTTGTCTGTAATGTAATCGTTGATCCCGTACGAACAGTATTTAAAGAACTCCTGTGACGGAAATCCCCAGGGTGCACCCCATTCCGGCCAGTCATCCACACGTTGTGTATCGGGACAGCGAAAGATTTCTTTTGACTTGGCATATTCGATGTATGCGATTCCCCAGTAGGCCATATTATCATTTGGCCCATATTGCTGTATTACTGATGGGGATTGCCACGCGTTATCCCAAAGACCGTTATTTGGTGAGTCGTGCGTTTTCCCATCATGGTCGTCTATGTAAAATTTCACTGTCATTACAAGCTGCTTAACATGTGCCATGCAAACCACTTTCCGTGCCTGGCTCTTAGCAGCTCTCAGAGCAGGCATCAGAATCGCCATCAGCAGTGCTATCATAGCAATCACAACCAGTAGCTCAATTAATGTGAAGGCTTTTTTCTTTTTCATTTTTTCCTGCAAAAATGCGTCCTATGCTGTGTTTGCCCGCTATTTAAACTGCTCAACCCGGGCAGTCTTTTTATATACATCTTACCAGGAACACTCATTAATTTCAAGTTTTTTTGTCTTAGCCGTCCTCCGACCAAAACCTCTCGGTAATTATCTTGGATTCGGTGAAGAAATTGATGATAACTTTACCCTGTGCTTTGATATCTGCAAATTGCGAGGCTTTCATTCCTCCGAACGGCAGATACGCAACCGGTGCCGGGATGCCGACGTTAACGCCGATCATCCCGCATTCTGTTTCGAGCTTGAACTTGCGTGCGTAGTAGCCGTTCTGAGTATATATCGATGCGCCGTTACCATATTCATGGTCGTTAATGATTCTTATTGCTTCGTCGAGCGAGCCGGCTTTCAGGACAACTACCACTGGGCCAAAAATTTCAGTACTGTGAATCTGCATCCCGGGCTTGACATCGGTAAATACGGTCGGTCCTACGAAGTGGCCGTTTTCGCAGCCGGGAACCTTAATGTCACGCCCATCAAGAGACAGAGTAGCACCTTCCTTTATACCGGTTTCGATCATTTCCAGAATAAATTGCTTTGACTTGGCTGAAATCACAGGCCCCATGACCATAGCTTCATCCGCCACCATGGGATCAAGTGGATTTGCAACGAGAACGTTTTTAGAAGCTTCGACAAACTTCTCACAAACAATCTCGTATGTGTCATTACCGACAGCAACTATTGCCGAGGCCGCCATGCAACGTTGTCCGGCACAACCATAACAGGAAGTAATCATATTGCGGAGCATATCATCGAGCTTGGCATCGGACATAGCCACAAGATGGTTTTTCGCTGATCCCATCGCCTGACAACGCTTATGGTTCCGGGCGCATATTTCGGATACGACCCTGCACGTTCGCGTCGATCCAACCAGGGAGACTCCTTTCACTGAGGGATGTTCAATAAGGGCCTGCCCGGCAACCTTATCTCCATTGACAAGATTAAAGACACCTTCGGGCAATCCAATCTGGTCTATTAATTCCGTAATCAACTGCATCGTCAAAGGCACTTGTTCCGAAGCCTTTACCACATAGGTATTTCCGGTAGCAATAGCATAAGGTAAAAACCAGAAAGGAACCATAGCAGGGAAATTGAATGGTGCTATCATTGCAAAGACACCGATCGGTAGCCGAATTACTTCGCCGTCGATATCGTAGGAAACACCGATGAGTTTATCCCCCTGCTGTAATACGGGCATGCCACAAGCCACTTCGATATTCTCGAAGATCCGCTTCATTTCAGCCCGCGCATCCGGCAGTGACTTTCCCATCTCCTCAACAAGAGTGCGGGCAATTTTTTCTTCGTTTTCACGAAGCAGCACATCCAGCTTATACAAAGGCTCAACCCGTCGGGCCACCGGAGTTTGGCTCCAGCTCTCGAATGCCCTGGCGGCAGCATCTATAGCTCGATTTACTTCAGCAACGGTTGACAGCGGTGCTTTGCCTATGATTTGCCCCGTACTTGGATTCTCAACATCCAGATGGCCGTTGTTATCAGGTTCGACCCATTTGCCGTCAACATAGTTCCTGACTATTCTTAAGGCCATTATTCGCTCCAATACACCAGATAATCCTTATGGCCTGTCGCCCATCTTTAGCCTCTGTTCGATTTCAGCGATGATGGGAGGCACATCTGAAATGGACTCGACGACATAATGAGCACCGGATTTGGCCAGGCCGTCAGCAGCTCTCTCTACTTTACGTTTAACTTCCTCTGCAGGCAAAGCAGCCAATTCCTTTTCATTGAGTCCTACCTCGTTGCCGGTTTTGGCTAAACCAATGGTCCAGGTACCTGCATTTAGTCCTTCAGCAATACCGGGTTTTGTATCGTCGATTTTCACGACAGATTCCTGAGGATATACACGGGCCTGCTGCATATTGCTAATCACCATCCAGGGCTCGGGCCGGCCGGCCGGAACGTCGCTCGCGCAGGCATTTACATCGGGGACGTAGCCCTGTTTTTTCGCTTCACGGAAATTGATCTCCATCGCCTCGGTGAAGTAGCCGGAAGTTGAGCCGATTATAATTCCGCGTTTCTTTAGGCCGTTAATAACTTCGACGGTTCCCGGGATCAACTCGCTATAATCTGCAATGCAGGCGACTTGTAAAGGCACGAAATCTTTTTCGAACATATCCTGAACATCCGCTTCAGTACAAGTCTTGCCATGCACCTTTTTCCAGAGTGCAGCGACTTCATCCTGCTGGGAAATCGCCCTTATGTGGTCCAGTTTTTTCAGCCCCATAGGCCGCCGGGCTTGCTCCATTGTAATCTCCACGCCACGGCGTTTGAAAACTTCAACGAAAACTACAGCCGGAGCATAACAGCCGTAATCAAGGGTTGTTCCTGCCCAATCGAAAATAGCCAGCTTTACCGGCCCCTTGTAGATTCTGTGATACACAAAACTCATTAATCATTCCTTTCCAGTTTCTCAACCTCTTCAATACATTTGTCTAAGATGTCCAAGGCCTTGTCCATTTCTTCTTCCGTAATCGTTAATGGTGGCGTCAGGGTTATGATATTACCCATTGTCAGCTTAAAGCTAAGCCCTTTGCCAAGCGCGTTGTACATAACCTGCTCGGCTTCTTCAACCGCCGGTTCTTTTGTTTTCCGGTCTTTAACCAGCTCTATCCCCATCAGCAAACCGAGACATCTGACAGCTCCGACCATTTTGTGCTGATGCATCATCTCTTGCATGCGGCTCAGAGCATAACTGCCCATTTTTTCAGCGTTCTCCAGCAGATTTTCTTCCTCCAGACATTGGATTGTCGCTATTGCAGCAGCACAAGCAACGGGATTTTTTTCATGGGTGTAATGGCCGAGGGCATGATCCGGCGCTATATCCAAATCCTCCCTGGCAATAAGCGCAGCCAGCGGAAAAATCCCTCCTCCGAAACCCTTGCCAATTACCAGCATATCCGGCACAACATCGAAGTGCTGACAGGCAAACATTTTTCCTGTGCGACCAAGGCACTGAGGTATTTCATCAAGTATTAATAACGTACCGTGTTTATCACAAGCAGCACGGATTTTCTGCCAGAAGCCACCAGGAGGGATGATCGAGTTGCTTCGCACAGTTTCTGCAATCACTGCCGATACGTCACCCTCTTTAGCCAAAACATACTCGACGTAGTCAGCACATTTTAGAGTACAGTTATCTTTTTCACATCCCCAGAGACAACGGTAACAGTCAGGGGGCGGGACATGCTCGGTGCCCGGCAGGAGCGGCCCGATATCTTTGCGAAAGATGGCCTCGCCGCCTACAGAGATAGCATCGAGCGAAGCGCCGTGGAAGGAATCCCACATCGAAATAGTTTTGTATCTTCCCGTTGCCATGCGTGCCAGTTTCAGGGCTATTCCAACAGCCGAGGTTCCCGCCGGCGCAAAGAGAACCTTGTTCAATTTCCCCGGAGCTAATTGGGCCAGCTTTTTAGCGAGCTTTATCGCCGGGATGTTGGTATATCGCCGTGTGCAGAAAACAAGCTCTTCCATCTGTTTTTTGACAGCTTTAATCACCCGACGGTTTGCAAATCCGACCTGATGGACATTATTGCCATGGAAGTCCATGAAATTACGTCCCTGAAGGTCCTCGAGATTGATACCTTCACAATGAGACAGCACGTTCAAACAGGGAGTTGAGAGCGACTGATGCAAAAAATATTTAGCATCCAAGTCGAGCCAACGCTGAGTCTCGGCATCGATATGTTCTTTTATCCAGGCTTTGCGACGTGGTGAGATATTAATGTCACCTTCAGACCTAAAGCTGTCGATATCTCTCTTTTTGGATTGCATCTAATTAAGTCTAACATCCATCTCATCTATTGTTTCGGCGATTGCGGCCAAAAGTGCTTTGACATCAGCTTCAAAGATTCGCCCGATATTTCCGATCCGGAAGCAACTGGCATCACTGACTTTCCCGGGATAGATCACATAATCTTTCTGATTCAGACTTTCATAGAACTTCTCGAACGAAAAACTCGAGTCATCGGGATATAGAAAAGAAGTGATAATATATCCTTGGTTCTCGGGTTCGAGATATTCTTTAAATCCCAACTGTCGCATACCGGCTACGAGAGTCTCATGGTTTCTGAGGTAACGCTCAGCCCTGCCGGGGACACCGCCTTCGGCTTCCAATTCTACCAGGGCCTGCCGAAATGCCGCCAAAGCATGAGTGGGCGGTGTAAAACGAAACTGGCCATTCTTCTCAAAGCTCTGATACTGATCCAAAAGATCAAAGCTCACACTACGCGCATAACCGGCGGTCTCGTTAAGTGAGTTGAGTTTGCATAAGACAAACGAAAAACCTGGTACACCTTCGATACACTTATTTGCAGAGGAAACAAGATAATCAATGCCGCACTCAACAAGATCGATCGGTACTGCGCCAAAGCTGCTCATGGCATCGACAAAATACTTAGCGCCGGATTTTGCGACGATCCGGCCAATTTCCTTTATAGGATTGACGATTCCTGTGGTCGTTTCACAATGCACGACCGCCACGTTTGTTATCTTAGTGTCGGCATTTAATATATTTTCAATTTCATCCAGATCAGGCGTTGTATTTTCGGAGTATTCGAGCGTTAAAGTTTGAATTTTTAGCACTGATGCGATTTTGGCAAGTCGTTTCCCATATGCCCCGTTGATTATGACCAGCAGCTTGCCATCCGTAGGCACTGTCGATGAAACAACTGCCTCTAAGCCGAACGTTCCGCTTCCCTGCATTAGAACGGTTGTGTACTCATCCAAACTTGCTTGTCCAAGTTCAACAAGCTTGTGTCGAATGTCTTTTACTAACCCAATGAATTCGATGTCGCGAGATCCCAGGTCCCTCAGCATGGCTTGCTTAACTGTCTGACTGGTGGTCAGAGGCCCCGGTGTAAAGAGTATCTTGTCTTTTCCCCTGAGAATCTGTTTTCCCATATTCATTTTGTAAATTCCTTGCTTTCAGTAGCCCACTTAGAGCTTCAGGGATCCAATTCCATTGTATCGCGGGCAGGCTGTAGCCAACGCCGCACAACTATTGTACGGATTCAATAGACTTTCGCAAGGCTGTTCTGTGTTTGTTGTTAGCTCGTAATATAGATCACCATTACCAATCAAGAAAATATTCATAATCCGAATATAGACTGTTTCTCATTACGTCAGCCTCGACAAGGCCCGTCAAAACTTAAGCTGAAATCCCAACGATGCCACTACTTAAGAGAATTATACCTTGCCTGCATAGAATCTTATAACGGAATGTAATGAATAAATATGGGTGTTTTATAAGAATTCTTCTTGACAGAAAGGCCAATAATTTGATATACACATAGTAGTACTATGTGCCCGAGAAAAACCTGTTCCCATTGAGGAACAATAAGTAGTTACGTATACAGTTCAAGTTATCTGATTATCTGCTAATAGTTGGGTTCGGAAGGCAGGAGGTTATGTCACTTAACGAAAGAATATTTTAAGGCAAATGTTGACAACAAGTCTTCATGCTGAAACTGTTGCCATTTGTTCTTATTATTAACTTCTTTTGCGGGAGGATCGATCATGTGTAGGAAATTATTTTATTTAGCATCTGTCTTGGCGCTGGGGCTGGCTTTGGGAGCAGGACAGGCCCAGGCTGATGTGGCGGAGAGCCTGGCAGGTTTGTGGGAATTCAACAATCCAGGCAACTTGACGCAAGCAACTGTGGGTAAAGATCTCATTCTTGTCGGCACCGGCCAAACTGCAGTGACAGGGATTAACGTATCCGACGGAGCAGTAGCCGTTGACCTTGGTACATATTATCAATGTGATCACGGCATTGCCGCCAACGGAGGTGGTGAGTATGTCAACGAATTCACTCTATTATTTGATATCATGTATCCACCGGAAAGTGCTGGAACATGGCGCGCTTTCTACCAAACAGGTTACGAGACCTACAACGACTCTGAGTATTTCATTCATCCGTCCGACGAAAGTTGGGGTGTCGGAGACCTGGGCTATACGGACAACGCAACCGTGGGTGAATGGTATAGCTCGGATTCAACCTGGTATCGAGTGGTCCTCACTGTTAACCTTGGCGCCCCAAGCGAGGCTTTTCATGATTTGTACATCAACGGTGAACTCAAGGGCAAGCACAATACAGGGAACCTCGGCCTTGATGGTCGCTTCGCACTCTATACGGCCAATGATGAGAATCCTTACGTTGTCTTTTGTGGTGACGATAATGGGGACGATGCTCTGATGCACTTCTCCAATATAGCCATTTGGGGACGACCTCTGACTCCTGAGGAAATCGCAACACTCGGTAGTCCCGGTGATCCAATACTTTCATCCGGCGCGCCCGCATGGCAACCCCAGCCTGCAAATAACGCCACCGAGGTCATGACATACCAGAAACTGAGTTGGTCCCCCAGTCCAGATGCGGTTTCGAATGACGTCTATTTCAGCACCAATAAAACCGATGTGACTGCGGGTTCAGGCGGAACTTTCCAGGGAAACCAAAATACAACGAGCTTTGACCCGGGAACGCTTTCAGTGGCGACTACCTATTACTGGCGCATTGACGAGAAAGGATCCGATGGGGCAATCATAACCGGCGAGGTCTGGAGTTTCACTACGGCAGATTTTATCGTGGTCGATGATTTTGAGGATTATAACGACTATCCACCCGATGAGATATACACCACATGGCAAGACGGATTGACGGATCCGATAAACGGTGGCTCCCAAGTCGGTTATTTAACAGTTCCTTCCGTCGAGACTGAGATTGTACATGGTGGCACGCAGTCTATGCCGTTCTTCTACGACAACAGTACTGTCTCATATTCAGAAGCCGTGCGCACGTTTGATAGTCCGCAGGACTTCGCCGGCGGTGGTCTCAGAGGACTGATACTATGGTACCAGGGCCAGCCCGCTGGAGTAGGCGGCGTAAGCGTTGACGTGGCAACACAGATTCATACTCTGGCCGGCTCCGGGTCAGACATCGGAGGCTCTTCGGATGAATTTCACTATGCGTTCAAGCAGTTAACCGGTGAAGCTTCTATCACTGTTAAGGTCGAGAGCATTACTGATACTCACTCCTGGGCCAAAGCGGGAGTGATGATTCGTGAGTCGATGGAGGCGAATTCACTCTATGCGATGGTAGTGGTAACACCGAGCGGGAGAGTGGCCTTCGAATTTAGATCAAGCTTAGGCTTAGATAGTCACAGCACACACACCGCCACAAACGCGATAAGTTTACCGCACTGGATAAGGCTAAACCGCTCTGGTAACAATTTGTTCAGCGCTGATCACTCGGCCGATGGTATTAACTGGGCGCCCGTTGAAAGCAGTGATCCGACAGACCCATCTGCCTGGAACATCATGATGAATCCTGATGTATATATCGGCCTTGCCGTCAGCGCTCACGACGACGAGGCAGTCTGTGAAGCCACGTTCTCCAACATTACGGTCACCGGCAGTGTATCTCCGGGACCGTTTACAGAATCACAGGATGTGGGAATTGGCAGCAATTCCCCCGAACCATTGTATCTAAGACTTGAAGACGATGCCGGTACACACGGCACAATGAACCACGAAGATGGACCGGATGCGGTTCTCGCTGCTGACTGGCAGTTATGGGGAATCTCACTGGAAGATTTCCAGGCCAAAGGCGTGGATGTCACGGCTGTCAAGAAAATCGTTATTGGAGTAGGCGACAAAGACAATCCACCGCTCGGAGGAAAAGGTAAGTTGCTCATTGACGATATTCAGTTGGTTCGTCGCATGCCAACACCAGCAGGAAGAGTCGTGCTATTAGAAGAGGATTTCGAAAGCCTGGTTTTGGGACCGAGTGTGGATGAAACTGATGCCCCTGCAGACAATGAAGCATGGACGGATACACCTCCGGCTGGCTGGGTAGTCGACAACAGCGGCGTCCCTGGAGCCGGCAATCCCGCCAATGACGGCGCTACTGAATGGGCTGGATGGAGCTTCGCAAGTAAAAACTGGTGGGCGCAAATTGGACAAAAACGCGAACTGTTCGACCTGGCAAACGGCATCATAGCAATTGCCGATGCCGACGAGTGGGATGACCAGGATCATCTACCTGGTTTGTTTAACGCTTTTCTTAGTACACCTGAGATCGACGTTTCGGCCATAGAGGCCGGTCCAGGCACCATACAACTCATATTCGATTCGAGTTGGCGCCGTGAAGGCACTCAGACTGCCAATATCACTGTGCAGTTTGATGACGATAATCCTATCGAAGTTTTACGCTATGAATCCGAAGGAGCCGACACCGGTTTTGTCAAAGATGATGCAGTCAGCGAGACTGTAACTGTTAATATCAATAGACCCGCCGCTGCAAAGAAGATGATCATTACCTTCGGTATGACCGAAGCCGGCAACAACTGGTGGTGGGCGATTGATAATGTGGAAGTCAATGGCATTCCCAGAGAAAGAACCATAGTATTCGCAGAGGATTTTGAAGGCCTGGAATTAGGCCCGAGTGTGGAAGAGAACCCGGGAGTTGAAGCTGCCTGGACAGATACGCCTCCGGCCGGTTGGATTGTTGACGAAAGTGCTGTTCCCGGAGCCGGTGATCCTGCTACCGATGGTGTAACTGAGTGGGCCGGCTGGAGCTTCGCTAACAAGGAGTTCTGGATCAATACCGATTTCCAAAGGCGCGAAGAATTCGAGTTAGGACAGGGAACTATTGCTGTGGCCGATTCGGATGAATACGATGACGCGAGTCATCCAGCGGGCAGCTACGATACCTATCTCACCACGCCTGCAATTGATATTTCCGGATATGAGGTCGAAACCCTACAGCTCAAGTTCGATTCGAGCTGGCGCCCGGAAGTTATCCAGACAGCTAATATCACAGTCCAGTATGACGGAGGGGAACCAGAAGAGGTCCTCCGATGGGAATCTCAACCCGGATCGAACTTCAAAGACGACAACTCAACCAACGAAACGATTATTGTCAATTTGTACAATCCTCCAGGAGCAACAAACGCGGTTCTCACATTCGGCTACTTCAACAGCGCTAACAACTGGTGGTGGGCGATTGATAACATAGAAGTCAGTGCCCTTCCCAGAGAGAAAGTCTGCGTGTTCACTGAAGATTTTGAGGGCCTGCCCTTGGGTCCGAACGTGGACGAGACGGTAGCCGGAGATGCAGTATGGACCAAGACAGCCCCGGAAGGCTGGACACTCGACGACAGCGGTGTGCCGGGTTTGGACGAACCGGAAAATGGCGTGACCGAGTGGGCCGGCTGGAGCTTTGCTGACAACGATTGGTGGGCCAGTGTGGAAGATCAAAGACGTTCGGAATTCGAACTTGCTATTGGTACAGTTGCAGTTGCCGATTCTGATGAATACGCCGATAAGGGAAATCCCGTCGGCACGTTTAACACCTTTATTAGCACTCCATCAATCGATATAACGGATCTTGAAGCCGGCACAGCCGAACTAATATTCGATTCGAGCTGGCGTCCCGAATCATCACAGACCGCCAACATCACCGCATCCTATGACGGTGGTGATCCTGTCGAAGTGATGCTTTGGGTATCGAATTTAAGCAATCCGTTCTATCACGACCACAACACAAATGAGACGGTCACCGTTGCATTAGACAATCCCGAAGGGGCCCAGAACCTGGTCCTTACCTTCGGTTATTTCGATGCCAGCAACAACTGGTGGTGGGCTATCGACAATGTTGCCGTCTGCGGTTATCTGAAAGGTGAAGCTCCCCCCATCCTGATCTTCTCCGAGAAGTTTGACAGTGTGATCCTGACTCCAAGTGTGGATGAAGTTCCTCCACCAAAAGTTTGGACGAAGACACCGCCAGCCGGCTGGGCCATCGATGATAGCCAAATGGCCGGATTCGGCGATCCAACTACGGACGGCATGACCGACTGGGCCGGATGGTGCTTCGCAGATAAGAATTTCTGGATCCAAGCAGAGGACCAGAACCGTTCCCAATTTGTGCTGGGAACAGGCACCGTGGCCATTGCCGATCCGGATGAGTGGGATGATGCACCACATGCCGAGGGCACATTCAACAGCTTCCTCGATACAGCACCGATTGACATTTCGGGTGTTGACGCCGGCACGGTCGTGCTGAAATTCGATTCAAGCTGGCGTCCGGAATTTGACGACTACTATCACCAAACAGGAGAGTTAGCTGTCTCCTTCGATGGAGGCAATTGGATCCAGGTGTTTCTATGGGAATCTGATGGAAGTAGCCCGAACTTCAAGCCGGATGCCACTAATGAGACAGTTAATGTCAGCGTCAACAATCCTGCTGGTGCTCAGAGCATGGTTCTCAGCTTCGGTATGTTCAATGCCGGCAACGACTGGTGGTGGGCTATCGATAACATCGAAGTTACCGGTACTTCGGCAGGCAGTACAGTCCAGTTACTCGTTGAAGACTTCGAAGGTGTGCCTCTTGGACCAAGCCCTGAAGAGGATACTCCAAGCATTGTCTGGACCGATGTACCACCGGAAGGCTGGATCGTTGACGATAGCGGTGTACCCGGTGCCGGTGACCAAGACAGTGACGGTGTGACCGAATGGGCAGGATGGAGCTTCGTCAGCAAATCCTGGTGGGCCCAGGTTGCAGGTGACCAAGACCGTTCATTATTTGAGAAAGGTAATAGAGTTGTAGCGGTCGTCGATCCGGATGAGTGGGACGATCTGCCTCATGCGGATGGTTTGTACAACGCGTTTTTGAGAACTCCGGCAATCAATATTGCCGGCGTGGAAGCTGATACGATGCGATTAACATTCGATTCGAGCTGGCGTCAGGAAGACACACAAACCGCAAACGTTACAGTTTCATATGATAGTAGTGCTCCCATTGAGGTATTACGCTGGGAATCAGCCGGCGGAGATCTTGCATTGCTTAAACAGGACGCTGTCAATGAAACAGTTACTGTAGAATTGAACAATCCTGATGGCGCTCAGGAGATGGTCATTACATTTGGTATGCTTGATGCTGGAGACGACTGGTGGTGGGCAATTGATAATGTAAAAGTCATCAGCATTCCCGGTAAATAGCACCCGTAAACAATTATAATGCATTAATTTGCATCACTATGGAGTCTATGTTGTTCAATCTGCATAGACTCCTTTTTCTTTTGAATCCTGCAACAAGGATACTCAACACAAATCAGTAGAAGGCAGTTTCCACATCCCTGGCAAATGGATTTTTTCAACTTCACTAACCAAAGATTAACGCTGATTTGAAGCTGCCACATATGTTTGTATGAGGCATACTCGTTACGGCATTTCAGCCTGCATAACTCTTTATTCGAACACTCCTCTTACGTAATGAGAACCTTATTCATTCGTTTGATAGTGTCGTCCACTTCCGTAGATTTCATCATGCCTATTGTAATAGCATCCACTAATTCGTTACCGAACACATACTTAAGCGAGGCATCTTTCTGTTCGGGCCTGACCAGTTTGCCTGCGCCATAGATTTTCATACCGATAACGACTTTGCCATTCTTCCGAGCCTGTTTTAATACCGCCGCGACTTCCTCGGCTGAGCCATCCATCTCCGCTTCCTTACCCACATTGTTGATGCGAGCCAGAATGACATCAACCCATGGATGGGTAGCAGCCACTTTTAAAGCACCGAAATCATGACATGAAACACCGACAGCCCGGACAGCACCATTTTGCTTCATCTCGGAAAGCTCGTCCCGGATGCGTTCGAAGGTGTTGGGCCATTCAGTGTTCGTCATACAATGAATCAGGCAGATGTCGATGACATCGGTATTAAGTTCCTTTCGGAAGCGGTTTACTTCCTCCTCGGCACCTCCTGAAGGCGAATTCCAAAATTCCTTACGAGGCCAGATCTTGCTCAAGATTCTGTACTTATCGCGCGGAACATCGTTAAGGGCCGTGCGGACATATGGATGCGCTCCATACAGGTCAGCCGTATCCATCAGCGTGATTCCGCTGTCCAGACTGTGGCGAATCAGCTTTGTAAATTCTTTCTCACCCAGCCGGGTATGTGCTGAAGAACGTGCTCCCCCATTCCATCCAGTTCCCTGTGCCAGGCGCGAAACCTTGATACCCGTTTGTCCCAGAGTCACAATCTCCGTAGCTCGGCTTTTACCGCTCTTATTCTTAGACTCGCCGGCTTTTAACCATTCGGGTCTTGTTGCCAGAATACCTGCTCCAGCCAACGCACCAGTTATGATTTGTCGGCGGTTCCAACTTCGATCTGTTTCTTTGACATATTCCGTGTTATTACTCATCTGGACCGTTCCTTTCATTTTGGATTTCCAATTCAACATTATTAACTACAAGCTACGCCCCATATAATAACACAAAGTGCTGTTCAGTTTCAACATCTTTAATCGCTGCCAACCGAAAGCACTCCGGGACTTGACAGTTGTCGTCGATGGCATTATAGTTTTGATCAACGACCTTGCCGAGCAATGTTGCAGGTTTGAATCCTGTCGGGTATAGTCGGACATAGCTAAAATCAAAACAAATGAGAGGAAGTTCATGCTAAATCGAACTGCTGCAGTCATTTCCGTTCTATTGGTCTTGCCTTTAGTCGTCAAATCCGGAACAGATACGGTCATACAACTAAGCGAACATGTTTCACTAATCTCCGGGCCGGTTAATGGTGTAAGCATCGAAAAAGACAACACCCGCTTGGTCATTTACGGCGATCCGATCGGCGAAATCGAAGACGCCGAAATGGTTCTGTTCACTCACAGTAGGCGTGATGTCATATGGGCTGGAAGAAAACTCGTCGAAAATGGCGTAACGGCTGTCGTTCCCGACGGAGACGTTGGCAATTTCAACAACGTCGAGCAATTCTGGAACGAATTTACTAAACACCGCTTCCACGATTATGCCCAGCAGGGAACCAAGATTCCAACCGAATCTTTGAAGATCGGCCGAACCGTCAAGGCCGGCGAAAACCTTTCCTGGCGGGGAATACCCATCGAAGTCATAGATACTCCGGGTTACACACGTCAGGCTATTTCATATTTGATAGAAATTGACGGCATCAAATACGCCTTCGTCGGCGACATTATCTACGGCAACGGAAAACTATTTGACCTGTATTCCCTACAGGACGCCATAGCAGAAGCAAAGGTCGGTGGCTACCACGGGTGGGCCGGCCGTATGAGTATACTATTAGAGAGCCTGCGAAAAGTAGCCGCTAAAGAACCTGACATCCTCGTCCCGGCTCGCGGACCGGTCATACGTAATCCCGACGAAGCGATCGACCTGCTGATAAAACGACTACAGGCAGTTTACGAAAACTATCTATCCATTAGCGCAGGTCGATGGTATTTCAGAGATAACTACGACATTCTCGCCCGGAGAGTACTCGGTCAAAATCCAAAGGTAAACTGGATGCCCTGGGCCGTAGTCATTAAAGACAAGCCCCCCGAATGGATAATTCCCATTAGCAACTCACGCTTGATTATTTCCGAAGATCACAGCGGATTCCTTGTCGACTGTGGCAGCCATGGGATAGTCGACGAAGTCATCAAGCTAAAAGAAGCAGGCAAGCTTACCGGACTCGATGGCCTTTTTATAACACACTACCATGACGACCATACGGACAATGTCGCCGCCTGTCTGGCAGAGTTCAATTGTCCCGTTTATGCAACCGGCCCGCTTGTCGATATCCTTAAACATCCCGGCGATTATCGCCTGCCGTGCCTGACTCCCAATCCTATTGTCAACATTGAGGTCATACCGGAGGCGCACAAGATGCGTTGGAAAGAATTCACTTTCACATTCTACGACTTCCCCGGCCAGACGATCTACCACGATGCGCTGCTCGTCGAGAAGGACAACTCCGAAAAAATCTTCTTCATCGGCGACTCTTTTACTCCTTCGGGAATCGACGACTACTGCCTGCTCAACCGCAACCTGCTGCACGAATCGATGGGCTACTTCTATTGCCTCAATCTCCTGAGAAAAATCCCATCCGGAACACTACTAATCAACCAGCACGTTGTTGAACCTTTCAGCTTCAACGCCCGACAGCTCGACCACATGACAGCAACATTAACCAAACGCAAAGCACTTCTTGCCGAACTGCTGCCCTGGGACGAGCCAAACTACGGCATAGACGAACGGTGGGTTCGCTTCAGCCCTTACGGCAGTAAAACAAAACCGGGGCGGAACGTTATGGTCAGCTTAAAAGCAATCAATCATTCCAATGCTTCTCGAACACTTACTTTTGCTCTTAATCTCCCCCAAGGATTTGATTCTGAAGTCAAAACTGCTTCGATTACTGTCCCTCTACAAACCGAAAAGCAGACTGATTTCAACCTCGTGATTGACACCTCGGTTGATCCGGGGATATATGTTATCACAGCCGATGTTCAACAGGAGCAATGGAACCTGCCCCGATGGACCGAAGCAATCATACAAGTCGAGTAGGAGCTTTGTGTGCTATGATTCAATTCAAAAAAACGATTGCTGTATTTTGCGGTATTGCCCTGCTGACAGCCTATTCACTGGCTCAGAAGCAACAGTTGCCGCCACGTGAAAAAGGAAAAAAATGGCTCAAAGATGCAAAGTTCGGTGTCTTCGTTCACTATTTGGGTGGAGGTCCGGCATGGAACGACAGAGTCGATTCTTTCGACGTAGAGAAATTCGTCGAGCAAATACAACAAACCGGCGCCGGCTATGTCATCTTTACACTTGGGCAGAACAGCGGGTATTATTGCAGTCCCAACGCGACCTACGAAAAATATGCCGGATACGAAACCGGTGAGCGCTGTTCGAAAAGAGATTTACCGATGGAAATCGCCGATGCGCTGACCGAGCGTGGAATCCGGCTTATGCTGTATCTGCCCTCGCGCTCGCCCCAGAGGGACGAACAGGCCATGGCCGGCCTGCACGATGTCCACGAGCGGCAGCCCGCGCCGCAGGAATTCACCAAACGATGGTCCGAGGTTATCGCCGAGTGGTCGCTGCGTTACGGTACAAAAATCTCCGGCTGGTGGTTTGACGGCTCATACAATACAGCAGGCTGGGATGACCTTTCCAAGCCTTATAACTGGAACACATGGGCAGCCGCCTGCCGGGCGGGCAATCCTGAAAGTATTCTGGCGTTCAATCCGGGGACCCGAATTGACAAAGCGTTCACGGCTCTTACCGAACAGCAGGATTATACGGCGGGCGAGCAGAACAAATTTCAGGTAACACCGGAAACCAATCCCGCACCGAAAGAATTACAGTGGCACATACTTTCATTCCTCGGCACCCGCTGGGCCGACAATGACGGACCAACCAACAGCGACAAGTATATGGTTGATTACGTAAGGAAGGTCAATGCGCTCGGCGGCGTAGTCACAATCGATGTCAACGTATCCAGCAACGGTAAGATTTATGAGCCACACCTCAGGCAGCTCCTGGCTATCGGAAAGGAGATAAACTGATGTTAGAGCGAAAGCTTATTCCTTGGCTTGACAATCATGTATTAAAAGTAATTCGGTCGGCACTGATAATAGCAATTTATACAGCCATTACCCAAGCAGCTCTCGCCGGTACTTCCGCCGTGTTTAATATCCGTGACTATGGCGCTGTTGGTGACGGCAAGACACTCGATACACCGGCCATAAACAAAGCTATCGAAGCCTGTATCGCTGCCGGAGGCGGGCAGGTCCTGCTGCCGCCAGGCAAATATCTCTCCGGTACGGTGCATCTCAAGAGCCACGTGACGCTTTTTCTTGAAGCCGGCGCAACGCTCATCGGAACAACTGACCTCGATCAGTATCAGTATCCAAAGATTCCCGAATTCATGCCGGAGGCCAAATGGGGCAAGTGGCACAGGGCATTGATTCTCAGCGATGGGCTGGAAGATATTGCAATTGTCGGACAGGGAATTATAGACGGCAACAAAGTGTTCGATCCTACCGGCGAGGAAAGGATGCGCGGCCCACACACTTTCCTATTTGTTAATTGCCGCAAAGTGACCGTCCGCGACGTTTGTTTTGTAGATTCGGCCAACTACGCAATCCTATTCCACGTCAGCAGCCAGGTGGAAGTCCGCAATGTTAAATTCACCGGCGGCTGGGACGGCGTGCATTTCCGCGGGGCACCTGACCATCCCTGCAGGGACGTCAGCATCATCGGCTGTCAGTTCTTCACCGGGGATGACTCGATCGCAGGCCGCTATTGGGAAAACACCCTGATTTCCAATTGCATTATCAATTCCTCCTGTAACGGAATAAGATTAATCGGCCCGGCAACTCATTTGATAATACATAACTGCCTCTTCTACGGTCCAGGCGTCCATCCTCACCGCTCGTCGGACCGACACAATATGCTTGCCGGTATAAATCTACAGCCCGGCGGCTGGGACGCCACCAAAGGCGCGCTCGACAATGTGATGATATCTGATGCCACGATGCACAATGTTTCGACGCCGTTTCATTTTACGCTGAAATCAGGAAACACTGCCGGAAACATTGTTGTCAACCGTGTAACAGCCACCGGCATTTACCGGGCGGCATCTGCGATTGAAAGTTGGGCCGAAACCAAGTTCACAAATGTGGTCTTCCGGGATGTTACTGTTGAATACAAAGGCGGCGGCACACTCGAAGATGCACGCAGGATTGTGAAATCGCCCGGCGTGGACGCCCGACCACTGCCGGTATGGGGCTTCCACGCCCGAAATGTGCAGAATTTGCAATTCGACAATGTCCGGCTGCGCTTTGAGAAAAAAGACTTGCGGCCTGTGCTGATTTGCACGGGTGTTGATAGATTAACACTCGAAGACTTCAAATTTCCGCTGCCACCAGAAGCACTCGAAGCTATGGTTCTAAACGACACAAAGCATGTGCGGTTACATAATGTCGATTTCCCAATGATCAATCCAAGCTGCACAGAATTGATATTCATGGCCAATAACACTGCCGACAAGATAAACGCAGGCAAGCATTATCAGGCCAACCTCGTTATGGAAAATGACAAGCAGGAAGGGCTTGCCAAAATAGAACTTGCCGTGCCCGAACAAAAGATAACTCGCTGGCTGTGGCTAAAGACAGGCGAGAAGAAAGAGGTTATATTCAAGGGATTGACCGCGCCCGATCCCGGGAGTTACCAAGTGCGATGTGGTGGCATAACACAAAATCTGCAAGTCGTGCCATGAAAACCAACCAAAATTAATTCTGATGATTAAAACTTCTGGGACAAGACTACTTTCTCATCCGAAGGCGATAATTTCGGGGGCGCCGTTTGCGCGACTTCCGCGGACGTGGGATGTTCTTGAGGTCGGGCTCAGTACCCTTCCATATCGGTTGAATGCGATTGGCTTTGATAATAGTCTTTAAGTTCCGTAGGTCTCTTTTCGCAAAGAGAGTAAGAGCTATACCTTTTCTGCCCATTCTTGCAGTCCTGCCTGTCCTGTGGGTATATGCCTCGGTGTCGGCGGGAAAGTCATAATTAATAACATGGGTCGCATGGGTGAAGTCCAGCCCACGGCTGGCCAGAGCCGTAGCAACCATGATTTTGATTTCCATTTTCCGAAACCGATTAAACAATGAAGTTCGTCTGGATTGATCGAGGCCCCCATGGATGATTTCTGTTGAGGAAAGCTTTTTTTTCAAATGGCTGTGTAGTTTTTCAGCGCCGATTCTTGAATTACAGAAAATAATGGCCTGTTTTGGCCGGATCTTATTCATGTATTTTAGCAGTGATTCCAACCGGTTCTTATTATTGACCTGCATAAAGTGGTGCTGGAGATTTTGCGGTGCAGTCTGGTCTCTGCTAAGATCTACAGTGAGGGGATTCTTCAAATATTTTCGGGCCAGCTTGGAAATCTCTTTGGGCATGGTCGCGGAAAACAGAAGGGTTTGGTGTTCGTGTATAAGGCAGTTGATTATGAACTCCACGTCTGAGATGAATCCCATATTTAGCATCTCATCTGCTTCATCGAGTACGAAGGTTCTGACATTCGACAGGCTAAGCTTTGTATTGCGGAGCAGGTCAATCAGCCTTCCCGGGGTGGCCACGAGAATCTCCACTCCATGATTCAACTTCGCAGTCTGGATTTGGATGGGAAAACCTCCATAGACCGCAGAGGGTGCGATATTGGTTCGCCTGGCAATGTTGGATATTTCACCAACGTATTGTAGTGCCAGTTCGCGTGTAGGAACAAGGATAAGGGCCTGAACGGCTTTAAGAGATGTGTCTACCATCTGGACCATGGGGATGGCACAGGCTGCGGTTTTTCCCGAACCAGTTTCGGCTTTGGCGATTATGTCCCTTCCAGCAAGAATGTGGGGGAATGTTTTCTCCTGGACGGGGGTCAGGTCGACATATTGCATGTCTCTCAATGCCGCGAGGATTTTAGGCTTTAAATCAAGGTCTGTAAACTTCATTTATCTACGTTTTTTGTAAGCATAACAAGCCAGAATTTACCATATCGAGCGCTAAGCAACACTCTTGAACCTTCAAGCCTCATTAGATTATCAGGTTAATCACAAACTTGCAAGTACAAGCAGATTATTTCAGATGCTCATTCAAATGTTTCCCGGCGGTAATAGTATAAACATTCAAATGTAACGCCGGAATAAAAAAGGGCTCATACAGAGCAAACCAGTATGAAGCCCCGAAGTAATTTATTGACTGATTTTAATTTCGTATAAACAATACTAACCGTTATGGAGCATTTCTTGATCTATATAGTCGAATGTCATCAAAGTACATTTTACCATAGCCCTCCGGTATCGTAATATTGTCCCTCGTACCGAGACCGATAGCGACGCTGTCAACATCGGTCAGGTTTACACCCTGATCGGCAAAGGACTGCAGGGGGATAATCCATTCTGTCCAGGTGTCGATCTGTGCCGCAGCCGGATCGTCGTGGATAACTACTGCTGGAGTGCCGGTGCTGTTGGAAACTGCTACATACAGTGGCTCGGCAGCGTTGCTGGCTATGCCTATATCCTGATTCGCCCACACTGGGCCAACCGTTCCAGTTGTCCTGACATTGGAGAACACCGCCCGGCATGTTAAAGCAGCATCAGTGCTGGTTACCGCCAGGCCGATATAGACATTTGTATTCATTGAGATATTGTCAGGCGTCCCCTGCATAACCCAGGTAGAGCCGTTCGTCGAATGGTAAGCTACAAAGTTACCGACTACGTCACGCTCTAACTTCACCCAGTACGGCGCAGAGAGTGCTTCTGTGGTATCAGCGGCGCTGGTATCGCCCGTTACGTTGCGTCGCTGGAAGGAAACACCTTCGGCTGGTGTTACTACAATCATTGCATGAGCAGAATCCGCGTCAAGCGTCTCGCGAATCATCACGCCGGCCTTGGCCCAGTCGTTTGTATTTTCGACGCTTTCTACTTTTGCAATAATCGAGCCGGGGCCGGAGAGCGTTTTGTACGCGAAGTGGAACTCGTCGTGATAGCCCGTTCCAATACCGCTGACATCCCAGATATCGGTACCAGAACCGGTCATCGTGTAGGTACCGACCGGGCCTTCGATGAAGCTTCCGACCGATGCCGGACGACCCTGAAACCAGATTGACAACTCTCCGACACCTTGCTTAGTCCAGTCTCGCTGGTCTGTTAATGCATGCTCCACTTCTGAATAATAGGCATAGCCTTGCTTATCGTTCTCATAGACAAGCGGCATTGATTGACCGCCGCCGTGAACTATTGTCTCTTCAGTGTAAGAAGTTGTAGTTTCGTCCCCTACAGCGGCACCGGTGCCGTTACCGGCAAAGTAAATGTCAGATCCAATCGAGCCATAGCCAAGCCCATCATGCCAGGCAAACCATATTTGATTATCGTCGGCATCATAGTCTTCAAAGTCGTCAATAAGGATATAATCTTTTACCGTAAATTTCCAGACTTTGCCCGTGCTGACCGTGCCGTCGGTATTATACTCATCGATTCGCCAGTAGTACGGTCCGCCGCCCAAATCGACACCTTCTGGGGGAGTATAGCTCGTACCGTTCTGACGGCCCCGATAGATATCCACTGTAGTCGTATTGGCATTAGCAACAGCATCTCGGTCGGTACCAAAATACACATCGTGTTGAGCAGCCATATTACCCGGCGAGAAGCTAAGGGGCAGGGCCTCATCAACACCCGGCGTTGATCCATTGACCGGATTCGGGCTCCAGGCAACTGATAAATCGTCACGCATGGCCTCGGCGATCTCTTCGGTGGTCAGCACTTTGTTATAAACCCGAACATTGTCAATCAAGCCGCTATAGTACTCGTCAAACTGATTGTTACCAATAAGGAATGGCCCCGAACCTTCGTTCATTACTGAAGCATCGAGCCGGTCTACCTCATCTCCGTTGATGTAGAACACCGCTCCGCCAGCCTGATTAGGCTCGAAAGTAACGCCGACATGCTGCCACTGGTCGTTGTTTAGAACTGCATTATAGGCATCGTGATCCAGAACACCCGGTGTAGTGAATCTAAGGTGGTTGTCGATGCTATTAAAGTCACTGACCTTGAATGCATACGAGCCATTCAGGCCGGCAAATCCCTGGTCACCGTCGAGTTCGGCCGGTTTGACCCAGCAGGCGATAGTAATCGGCCCGACGATCTGCAGAGTGTTGGTAGTGTCACAGTCCACCCAGCTATTGCCATCCAGCTCCAATCCACCACCGTCATATCCATCCACCCATAGCGGCTGGCCAACGAAGTCGCCATGATTGTCATGGCCGGACCAATCGACGGCATGGTTTCCCGAACTTTCATCGAAATTCCATAAACCTACGAGATTGGGTTCACTAATCGGGATATTAGGTACGGTGCTGAAGCTCCAGACATCGCCTTTATTCGTATTTGTTCCGTCGAATTCATCTACGCGCCAATAGTAGGTCTTTTCTCTATCAATGAGGCTGGGTGTATAGGTCGTTTCCACCTGTGACTGTCCCCCTGTTGCCTCGTTGACGTCATCGAAGTTATCGCCGAAGTATACGATGTGATTCTCTACATTGAGACCGGGCATCCAACTTAGAACAGCACCAGGCTTTATAAACGTATCCCCATCAGGCGGACCAGGAGCATACGCATTTCTGGGTGGAACAGTAAAACTCCAGACCTGGCCCTTCCACGGGCTGTTCGGGTCGGCATCGTTTACTTCGTCGATTCTCCAGTAGTACGTTGTTCCAGGAATCATGCCGTCAGGATAGGGATATCCGGGAAAGCCCACAAGATAAGTCGTAAAGGAATAATTGCCGCGGAATGTATCACCAAGACCTTCATTGACATCCTCGAAGTTGTCACCGAAGTACACATCGTGCGATACAGCGAACTCGATGGGTGTCCAGCCAAGACCTACCCATGTGTCATCATGGATAGAACCATCAGGCGGATATGGATCCTTGGCCTGTGGCAGGCTTTTAGCACCAAAATATACCTGGTCAACCCATACCTTCTTATTTAGATCGTCACCTTCCATGGGCCACCAGACGCCCTTTAGTATAAAGTAAATATCCACATTCCAATCCGGGTGATCGGCAGTATTCTCGTCGGTATGAAGATACTCGAAGCTGAATGTCTGCGGTTCGGTAGTAAGCCGCACGGTCTCCTCCAAGGTAGTCAGCCATTGAGGAATCTCCGGCTTGTAAATCTGTAACAGCAACACCATATCTCTTTCCTGCTCGGCTTTGGCTATAAAGCCGATCGGATACGTCTGGTCCTGTATGAGTTCGAAGTTTTCATCATTATATCCTCCCTGAGCAATTCCTATGGCAGTTCCTGCAGAGGCGTCGGATACGTCTATCATTACTGCGTTGCTCCCTGACAGCCCCGCATCCTGCACCACTTCAAGATTGAAATCGGCCGCACCGTAATAGCGCCACCCATTGAGATCATCATCGAACTCACCATTTACGATTTGGTTATCCTGGCCGGAGGCAATCGTGCTGCTAAAAACGAAAGCCACAACAAAACAGACAAGGCAGATCATTGTTCTCCGTAAGGAGACCTTAGGATTGTACATAATAATCCTCCTTCCAATGAATAGTTCATATAGACAGCTGTAAGATTGAAATTTTAAGCTCAAAATTAATATGATACATTTATACCAGATTAACCTCCTCATAGTCAAGGATTTTATCGCCAAAGATCGTTATTGGACTGCTCTTCTCAAAAATGGTAAACCGTAATATAAATACAAAAAATGGGGCCAATACCAATTAAACTAGTACAGGCCCCGAAGTATTACATTTGCTTAGTTTAATCCAGCAAAAAACTTATTTTAAGGAACATTTCTTGTTCGGTACAACCGAATGTCGTCAAAATACATCTTGCCCGAGCCGCCGGGCGTCGAAATATTGCCTTTCGTTCCAAGACCAATAGCGATCCTGTCAACATCAGTCAGGTTTATACCCTGATCGGCAAAAACCTGCAGCGGAATAATCCACTCAGTCCAGGTGTCAATTTGTGCAGCAGCGGGATCATCGTGGTATACAACAGCAGGTGATCCATCGAAATTCCAGACAGCAACGTACATCGGTTCCGGATCATTGCTGGCTACTCCGATATCCTGGTTAATCCACTGCTGTCCGACCGTTCCGGTAAATGTAACATTTGAGAATACAGCCTGACACGTCTGAGAAGCATCATGGGCCGTCACTGCCAAACCGATATAGACATTCGCATTCATCTGGATGTTCGCCATCGAAGTGTTCGGTATCGGCTGCCAGGTCGTGCCGTTGGTCGAATGGGAAGCTGTAAAGCTGCCCGCCAGGCTTCGCTCCAGCTTCACCCAGTACGGCGCCGTGACGCCGGTTTGCTGCCCTGCCGCTCCGAGGTTGTTATCACCGGCAAGGGGGCGATACTCAAACACAACGCCCTGACCGGGTGTGACAAATGCCATAGCGTGTGCCGAACCCGGATCCAGAGTCTCACGAATCATCACGCCGGCCTTGGCCCACTGGTTTGTGTTTTGCATACTCTCGACCTTTGCTATAATCGAGCCGGATCCGGTGAGTGTCTTATAGGCAAAGTGGAACTCATCTGCCGGACCTGTGATATCTGCGCCGGAAGCGTTTATCGTGTAAGTGCCCGCCGGACTTTTTACGAAACTTCCGACAGACGCCGGATAACCCCTGAACCACAGCGACAATTCTGTTACGTTTTCTTCGGTCCAGTCCCGCACATCCGTCAACGTCAGTTCGGCCTCTGAATAATTATCATAGCCCTGCTTGTTATTATCGTAAAACAATGGCATCGATTGATTACCTCCGTGAACAATGGTCTCTTCCGTATAAGAAGGTGTGGTTTCATCACCCACTGCCGCTCCTGTACTGTTACCTCCATAGTACGGCGGAGTCGCCTCCGAACCGTAACCAAGGCCGTCGTGCCAGGAGAACCAAATCTGATTTTCGTCGGCGTCATAATCTTCGAAATCATCGATGATTAGAAAGTCAGCAGATGTAAAGCTCCAGACATTACCTGTCCACGGGCTGTCGGGATTGAGTTCGTTGACCTCATCGACACGCCAGTAGTATATGCTCTCCCAGGCAAGTTTGCCCGGCTCATAGCTTTCAGAGCCAAGAGTCTGAGAACCCGTATACTCAGGTGAATCCATAGTGGCATTACTTACAGCTTGTTCATCCGTTCCGAAATATATCTCGTGCGAAGTTGCCTGGATTCCCGGCTTCCATGTAAGCGCAGGCGTTCGCTTGACACCCACGGCGCCATCGCCGGGATTAGGTCCGTAGGCACTGACCGGCTCATACGGCGATAGATACTCCCCGGTAATAATCGTTCGTTTTTCGAAGCTGGGACCCTGCCAGGCTACCCGGCAGTGATCGCCGCCGGTGCCTTCTACGTAAATAGCCATAACATAATATTTACTGCCAGCTGTTAATGTGACCGGTTCTGACATCTGTGTGGGAAATTTATCCCACTCGTTGGCGCCGGTCCAGCCATCTACACTGGCAATCAGCTCAACGTTCTCAGGATCGTCATTTGTGCTCAGTAACAATTCACTGTCGTTATCGCTGGCCACCCAGAAAGTATAATCCCCGGTTTGAGGCGGATAAAGCCAACCATAAATCCGGCCTCCATAGTTGTCCACGTCCACGGCAGGATCATAGGCAAGCTCCGTTATAGACTGGGTTGAGTCCGGCTGGGCCGGATAGCGGGGATCGTCTGTCAGATCGGTTACACTTCCGCCGGCAATATTGTCCCAAATCTCAAGCACAATGGTTCCCAGCCCGGGCGGAGTCGTTTGAAAACTCCAAACATCGCCTATATGTGTTTCTACACCGTCAAACTCGTCAACCCGCCAGAAATATTTTTTGTTAAACTCAAGCGTACCGGGCACATAACTTGTCATTGCAAGAGGACCCTTGTCCGTATCCGGCGTTCCTGCTTCCACATCAGCATAACTTTCGCCGAAGTATATATGATGGACTTTCACACCAATACCCGGAGCAAAACTCAGAGTCACATCCGTTGCTACTAATCCGGAGCCATCAATCGGACTCGGAGCATAGGCCTTCTTGGGTGAAATAAAGAAGCTCCAGACGTCGCCTTTGTGTTTCGTAACGCCGTCGGCTTCTACCTCGTCGATGCGCCAGAAATACGTTATTCCCGGAACAAGGCCATCCGGAAAGGGGTAGCTTGGAAAGCCGGCAATAAAAAACAACTCAGTCTGATTTTTCCAGAACATGTCGTTAGTTCCTTCACTGACGTCAGCAAAATTCTCGCCTATGTACACATCGTGGGAAGCAGCACCATCTCCCGGTTCCCAGGAAAAGCTTGCCCAGTTTTCCCAAAGGGCGGCACCATCTTCCGGCTGCGGCCAACGGGCCTTTGGAAATACTGGTGTAATCCCTTCAGCAAGGTCTTGTATCTGAACCTGTGATAAGGGATTGTTGAATATGTACACTTCGTCCAGGTCGCCGGAAAAGACTTCCGCTGTTCCGCTTGTGCCGCCGTGAGTACTGCCTATACCCATAGTGGCGTCGGCCTTATCATGTAATGAAAATCCACCCGATGCGACTTGTTCGCCGTTGAGATAAATTCTGGCAATGTCGCCGTCAAATGTAACAGCCACGTGCGCCCATACGTTTACAAAAGGATCTAATGTGCCGACGGGAGCCGACACTGCCTGACCGTAATTTCTCATCTGGATTTGACCATTCTGTCGAACTTCCAGGAACCACCGCAGAGCGCCCGTTGCAGCCCATGAGTCTCTCTTGCCGATCAGGCCCATGTGGTCGTTCAAGTTTTGCTCACCGGACCACTTGACCCAGAGAGCAAGACTTAACTGGCCCGTTCCTTCCGAAGGGTCCCATGTTCCGATGGCCACCCTGCTACCCGAGCTGCCGTCCACATTGATAGCACTATCGCCGAAGTATCCCGGCTGAATCCACGTCGCACCATTCCTAAGTGTTCCATCGTGGCCATTACCGGAAGCATCAACAGCTATAGTACCGGTCCCCTCGTCCAGAGGGTAGTAAGCAACGAGTTCGGCCACTGCAGTATTAATAGTTAGACCTAATACGAGGATGAAAGTAACGGAATTAATCAATCTTCCAGACATAATATTCCTCCTTCCTTTGAATATCAAATATCAGTGATTAAAGATGAGACATAAGTTAGAAATAAATCATTGAAATTCCTATAACTGGAATAGCTTTAAAGCTATGAAATACGATAATACACTTATACCAGATTTGCCGGCCTGCCGTCAAGAATAATCTTCGACAAAGACCGTTACACCTGCAATAATGACAGTAAAACGAAGGAGTACGTTATGAAACTCAGTCGTCGGGATTTTCTGGCAACCTGCGGTATAAGCCTGCTGTCACTGCGGCATAAACTCGCATCTGCAAATGAGGCCGGGCAAAAACAAAGGCCTAATATCGTTATTATTATGGCGGACGATATGGGCTTCTCTGACGCCGGTTGTTTCGGTGGTGAAATCCAAACGCCCAACCTCGATAAACTTGCAGCAAACGGCCTGCGTTTCACACAATTTTACAACTGCGCAAGGTGCTGCCCCACGCGAGCTTCTTTAATGACCGGCCAATATCCACATAAAGTCGGCCTGGAAAGGAACGGCCAGAGCTTAACTCGCAACGGAATAACCATAGCCGAAGCACTGAAACAGGCCGGCTACAATACAGCAATGGCAGGCAAATGGCACCTGTCAAGAACCGACACATTAAAAGATTCAAAGCTCCATCAAAAATGGCTGGACCACCAGCACGATCCAAGCCATCCTTTTGCTCCTTTGGAAACATATCCGGTCAACCGCGGATTCGATAAACATTATGGCGTTATCTGGGGTGTTATCGACTACTTCGATCCCTTTTCGTTAGTCGATGGAACTAAAACCGTCGAGGAGGTCCCCGATGACTATTATTTTACCGATGCGATAAATGATAAATCAGTGGAGTACATTCGTGAATTCAGCCAATCCAGTAAACCATTCTTTTTGTACGTAGCTCATTGCGCTCCTCACTGGCCCCTGCACGCTTGCCCTGAGGATATCGCCAAATACAAAGACACATATAAAGACGGCTGGGAAAAACTCCGGCAAGAACGTTACAAGAGTATGATTAAGATGGGGCTTTTCAAAAAAGACAATACTCCCCTGCCTCCAATACAGGACCGAGGCAGAAAATGGACCCAACTAACCGAACATGAGAAATCTTTCCAGGCTGCGAAAATGACCGTACATGCGGCAATGGTTGATCGACTCGACCAGGGTGTTGGCAAAATCATAGAAGCACTTAAACAAATCCGACAGCTTGATAACACCGTCATCTTCTTTTTGTCTGATAATGGCGCCTCACCTGAAATTATGTACTCACCGGGATACGACCGCAGCTCTCAGACACGAGATGGCCGAAATATCAGATACAAAGGAATCTCCGAACCTGGATCGGAAACCACCTATTATTGCATTGGCGCACCCTGGGCCAGTGCTTCGAACACGCCGTTTCGGTACTGGAAAAAAGAATCCTTCGAGGGCGGGTGTCACACGCCTCTTATCGTCCACTGGCCGGAAGGGCTCAAAGCAAAGCCCGGATCAATTACTACGCAAGTCGGCCACGTAATAGATATAATGCCCACATGCCTGGAACTTGCGGGAGCAGAATATCCTGATAGTTACAACGGATATGCACTAACGCCACTGGACGGCAAGACGCTGATGCCAATACTAAAAAACACCGAACGCGAGGGACACGAGAGGCTCTTTTTCGAACACATGGGAGGCCGGGCCATAATAGAAGGAGACTTCAAACTCGTCGCTCTGAAAGACCGTCCATGGGAGCTTTACAATCTTAGCCGGGACAGAACGGAGATGTATAATCTTGCCGACAGGCATCCCGAGCGTGTTCGTGCTATGAGCAGCCAATGGGAAAACTGGGCTACAAGTGTCGGCCTGAAGAAATCCTGATTGCCGGCAACAAACCTCTTTGACACTCAGCTCTCGAAATATACGCCGCCTTTTACGAGGGCATCTCTCAGACTCCCGTAACTGAGTTCCCGCGTTCCACAGTTCTTTTTGGCGCACAGCGCCGCGGCTGTGCCCGTCGCTTGCCCCTGTCCCATACAGCAGACCGTGTTTCGAGTGGACATATGTGCCCTGTGGTCGGAAGTTATCAACATACCGGCCGCAAGAAGATTCTCGATGCCCGTCACGCGAAGCGCCCTGTACGGGATGCCGTAGGTACCACCGTTCT
>WOR8_10000835_pt1 | contig 37238 bp, 53 predicted proteins | sample DeeMarSeWOR38_10_FD_19890 | JGI IMG/M metagenome (IMG submission 19890) | reverse complement strand
TTTCTTGTTTCTCTTACTGCATCTTTAGTAGATGATTTAGAGGAAACAGTAGAAGGATTTTGGAGAGCACCAGGTGTTTTGCCATTAGGAGAAAGAGAAGCAAGTGAAGGTATTTCAGGTTTTTTCAGAGATCTTATAGCAAAAATGGCAGTTGCTCCACCTTCCTCATTATTAGAAAGAGTAGAATCATTATTACAAAGTTCATTTAGAAGAAGAATACAAGAAATGACTCCTTTTCAAGTTAAAGACATAGGTAGATTTTTAGGAATTGAATTAAAGAAAAGTGAAGGAGAAAGACAAATATTCGAAAAAGTATTAAGAGCTATGGAAGGATGGGATGTAATGTTTCAACAAATACTTAAAGAAATGATTAATCTTAGAGAAGCGGGATTTAAAAACGAGGATTGGCAAAACCAAAGCACAAAAACATTTAATAAAATGGATGGAAAATTAGATTCAATACAATCTTCTTTAGATGAACCAACACAAGAGGAACAAAATTTAAAGAAAGATATAAATAAAAAAGGTACCGAATAATGCCAAACTTATTAAGTTATGATGATTTTAGGAAAAGAATAGCAGAAAAGTTATGGATTAAAGGTTTTAAATTATCAAAAGCAAATGAAATCTCAAATAAAATTGTTGAAAGGGTAGCCGCAACAAGTGGTGGGGGCAGTTGGGTACAATATTTTGATTATGGCCCTTTTAGAACAAGTCGATATAATACATTAAGAGATTTCTTAGAATTTATGAGAAATACGACCTTTGGTGTTACTAAAGGAAGTTATTTAAGATTAATTAAAAAGTTTAGAACAAGTGGTGGAATTGAAGCCGTAAATGGTTTCATAGAACAAAAAACAGAATTTGATCTTAAATATAAAAGATTAAAATTTGAAAGCAAATACAGTCCAGAAGACATTTCAGAAGCTGGATTAGCATTAAAATTAAAAGCAAATGTTAATAAAGTGCTTAGAAAAGCACAAGCAACTTTATTAGAAATTAAACAAAAAATAGTTACAGTTTTTGCTACACCAATGCGTGTTTTATATAACGCAATGACATTAATGTGGAGCGCAATGGGTTTTGTTGGAGCAGGATTAGGACTTTTTACTGATAATGAAGTTTTACTTGCAGTTCTTCCTTTAGGAGGTATGGGAATAGATTCTCCTACTTCTGTTCAAGAAATAGAAGTTGCGCATTCAAATAAAATAGTAAAATTTAGAGCAGTTGGAAGTATTTTCTTAGCATTTCAAAGAGGAGGACAACATAGTGTAAGAATAGTTGGTAAATTAACTGGTGAATTAAGATTATTGTGGCTTTCTATATTATGGATGCTTACTTTGATGAGCAAAGGATATATGGAAGTTCTTGATTGGGATTCTGAAATGATTACAAATTACATTAATAATCCACAATCAGCTTTAGCAATGATGAGAGATAAGGCATTTTCAGGTGGAAAATTAGAAGCCACAGAAGGAATTATTACACAAAAACCTTCTTATGAAAAACATATAACATTTCCTGTTATTTTAAATCACGAAATAATTCCAAATGCATATATAGAAACATTCTCCTTTGAAGAAACAGTAGAAGGAGGAAAAGATGTAATTAATTATGATTTATTATTAAGAACTTATACAGAACCTAATGAATTTGTTGCAGATGCTTCACATACAACATTTTATTATGCGAACACGAGAACAAAAACACAAGCAGTTTTATATTACTCGGCAAACTTTACTTATAGGCTTCTTAAATATAAAAAAGAATCAATAGGTATAGATACAAATAGTTGGAAAGTAGACAATTATTATGATGTGGATGCGGTAGATATGGGTTTTGTATTTGGATTAGCATTAGCAGGTGCAATATTTGAGTAATTTAATACCAAAAGCGGAATATAATATCCCGGGATGGGTCGGTGGTCTTGCGTATGGCGCGGCATTATACCCAGTTTTAACACAGGCATTAGGTTTTAAAAAATCAAATGCTTTTGTTAATGCCACAAGTTTAGGATATATGATGGCAAAACATTATTGGGGAAATTTGAATGATATTAAACCAGCTTGCGTAATAGCGGGAATTCCATTAGGAACTGTTCTTGAATTAAGTCACGGTATTTCAGATAGAGAAGTCAGATACAGGGCAAATGGTGGTGTGTTTTTAGCTCATCAAACTGGAGGAGATGAATCATTAAGAATAGTTGGGAGAGCTTGGGGAGAAAATAGATTCATATTTCTTAATATGTTAGATTTATTATTTTTATGGGGAAGTGCTAATATTATTGATGTTTTTGCACAATCATTAGAAGCAGGAGCTTGGAATACAACACCTACTCAATGGGTTAATTCTCAACAACCACCATTAGTTAATCCTTCTATTGAAGAACCTGGATTAGATCCATGGGAAAGCTTTGAAGCAGGTATTAAAAATAAAAATGAAGGGTATGAAGAATACCACATGACATTTCCAATAATTACTAGACAAAGGGTTTATTTATCAATGTATATTGAAACTTATTCATGGAGACAAAGACTTGATAGAGAAAACAGAAAGATGGTTGAATATACAATTTTCTTTAGAAAATATGAACCAGTCCCACAATATACATTTGGAAAAATAAATATTCCAGATGATAAACCAGGATTTCAAGATACAGAAGTTAAAGTTTATAAGAAATTTACTCAAGATGAACATCCGCTTTTAACAGCGGCAATGAAAGGAGCATTAGAAGTAACAACTACACTTCTCCTTTATAATGAAATGTTTAATTGGGATAATGTATCACAATTTGGATCGCAATTTATACGTAATTATTTTGGCGTAGATAGAGAAGAAGAAGGAAGAATACCAGGAATATTAGAAACGAGGGGATTTTTTTGAGCAATTCAGCTTGGGCAATAAGAATGTATTTACCATTTGACGAAGAAAATTCAGTGTCGTTTGTTGGAAGTTTTGAGACTGCAGGAAGCAGGTATTTAGATAAAATAAAAGTATTTTCTGGATTATATGGCATGCCAGATTTTATGCTTTGGTATATGCATAAAGATTTAGTAAGTTATAATTTTTCTAATTATTCCTTAGAATTAAAATTATATCTCAGAGGAGATATAAAAGATTGTTATTGGAAAGAAAAATATAGGGTTATTAGTGTTTATGATGATTTAGAAAAAGATATGAAAGTTGTGTATGCTATACAAGAAGGTTATGCTTTATTAGATTCATTATTAATAGATGCTAATATTGGAACATTAGATTATAAAGAAACAAGAGATGTTGAACAATTATTAAGAGATGTTTTAGAAGTTACTGGTATAATACCAGTTATTTTTTGTGAACACAGCGATTTTTTAAAACAAAGTTTTAAGTTTGAATATCCTAATTTTACTTTAGATCCTTCTTGGACAGTAAGAGATTTCATTCAATATGTTGCTAATGAAAATAATTTTGAATGGACTATTAAATATGGAATGCTTTTCATAGGCCCTATCCTACCAACTTATGGAGATTTTAATGCCACAAAAGAACTTATTAATAGACAAGTTGATAATTTTTCTAAATATAGAGATGGAGCTAAAATAGCATTTGCTGCTAGTCCTCTTAATGTTTTATGGTCTTATTTGTTACAAGTTGAAGATCAAGAGATAGATATGAGATGTGTATGGGCAAAACATATAGTAGGTGTAGATGGAGATTTAACTAAAGGATGCTTTGTTCCAACAGCAGTAAAAATAGATAAGGAAACATATTATCATAGTTTAGAAGAAAATCAAGAAAGAATATTAGCTGTTGAGTATATTTTTAAAGATGTTAAATTTAATCAGATTCGTATTGGAAGAGTAACTAAAGATGAGGGAGATAATGAATATGTTGATGAAGTTTCAATAGAAAAAAGCACATTTCAATATTCTAAGAAAACACCAAGAAATGTTCCAATGAATGTTACAACACCTGTATACACATTGCCACGTGTTGGAAGAACAACTCCATATCTTGATGATAGAGCTGGTTTATTTTTTCCAAGAACAAATAATATTCATACTAATCCTAATCAACTTTTATTTGCTGTTAATGATAGAATAGAACAATCAGTGTTAGGCCCTTTTGTAATGGGTAATGGAAGTCCAGCATTTTTAATTCCATCTAAAAACCCAGATGATTTTAGATTTCAATTACCAAATGGATGGTGTTTATATATTAAGGATGATGGAGAAACTTATTTACAGATTGAAGATACAGATTCACAGTCTATTCCAAGTGAAGATACAACAAAACCATTTTTACATTTGAAACCAGATGGCACAATAAAAATAAATGCTAATAATAATATAGAGTTAAAATCTGGAGATTTTGGTATTTATGTAGAAGCGGATGATGAGAAAATTAGATTGAAATATGGAGATAATAATATTGCGATATACGGTTCTTCGAATAGGATTTTGTTAACTGCTGATGACAGAATAACACTAAAAACAGGTGAAAATACATTAGTGTTAAAAACAACAAATGTTGTAGTAACAGTTGGTTCAAATACATTTACAATTGATAGTAGTAAAGTAGAAATGGTTGCTGGAGCATCTAAAGCAACATTAACAACTGCGGGGTTGGATGTAACGTGAGTTTGGCCGTAGGATTAGTAGGAGACGCAGTGTCCACACCAGTACCGCCTTTTAGTGTTACTAGTACTGTATATACTCCAGGGATTAAAGTTTCTGTTAATGGAACAAAGGTTATAACTAAAGTTGTTGTTACTTTTACATCAGCTGGCCCAACACCGCCTTCTGGAACAACAGATGTGGTTACAGTTACACCTGGAACAACAAAATTAAAAGATAATAGTACAAATGTATTAAGGGCTGGTGATAACGCAACTGGTACATACGGTAACACGGTCGTTATTACACCAACCCAAACAAAATTAAAAAGTTCATAAAAAAATTAATTGTATCATATTTAAAAATTATTAAAATATTAAAAATATAAGAGTGTTTAAAAATGCCTGGAATTTTACTGGATTTGCGAACAGGAGACCCAATAATTGGGGAAGATGGAGATTTTGTACAAGTTGCGGATGATTACGCATTTTATCAATTGATTACAAATCTCTTACAATGTCAAGTTGGCTCTGAAATCTGGAATTTATATTATGGTTTTGATTTAGAAGAGGCAATTAGAATGAATTCTACTGGTTCTCCTCCAGAAGTAATAGAATCATTACTAGCTGATGCGTTAGATCCAGCAAAGGAAAGATTATTATTTTCAATTGACTATGTAAAGGCTACGAGAGATGGTCAACAAATGAGAGCAAAATTTTCTGTAAAAAGTAGATTAGGAACAATAGTAGCATCAGAAATAACAATAGGTGAGACATTAAATGCCCTTTGATGATGACGGATTCACACCAAGAAGTGCGATAGAAATAATAGAAGATTTTGAAGAAAAAGCAAAAAATTTACTTGATGTAGTGAATTTTAGTCCAAGTTCATACTTGATGTAGTGAATTTTAGTCCAAGTTCATTTATATGGCAAATGATGAAAATTCATGCGCTTGATGAATATTACTATGAAACTTTATTAGAGACTTGTTCTGAACAAATGTCTATTTATAATGCTGTTGGAGAATGGTTAGATAAACATGGTATAGAGGCAGGACTTCCACGAAGAGGAGCAACTCGTGCGCAAGGATATGTAGATGCTTCGGCAACAGTAAACGGAGCAGATATAATAATAAATGCTGGTGCAGAATTCAAGAGCTCTCTTAATAGTTATTTAAGTGATGCCAATACGCCTATAGAATATAGGATAAGTATGACTAAATTAAAAACTGGAGAATCTTATGATTATTTTCCAAGTGATTATTTATATGCTGATTCAGTTGTTCAAGTATTAGATGAAAATTTAAATCCAATACCTTCTTCTGTATATGAATTTGATCAAACTTATAAGAACAATCTTCATTGGTTAGCTGCTAGTTCTGGTTATATAGTGGAAAATGAAAATTATTATACTGAAGTTAATGGAACAGTAACTAGAAGAATAGAAGTAACATCTGTTGAATCTGGTGTAATTAGTAACGCAAAAGTTGGTGAAATTACAACTTCTGTTACTTATCCTTTTTTAACTGTTACAAATTCTAATGGGGTTTCTGGTGGTCAAGATAAAGAATCACATGATAAATATAGAGAAAGATTATTATTAGCACAAAGAAGAAATTTTACATTAGGAAGAGTTAGAGATATTGCGAATGGAATTAATGGTGTTAGAGCAGTAAAGGTTTATCAAGATAAAGGAGTTGACCAAACATCAATTGCTAATTGGGATAGTCCAACAATTGGAACTCCAATAAGATTCGATCAGTATCCAATTGAATATTCACAATCATTTGTTCCTGGTAATTTAGTTTTATCATTAGGTAGGGTTACATTAAAAGGAAGAGCTATAAACAGTCCTCCTCCAATTAAAATGGGAATAAGATTATCAACAGCAGAAACAGGTGTTTATTTAGACACTGGGACATTTAGAGAAGAGGATTTAAGACCTGGGTTAACAGGATTTCAAGATATTAATATTGATCTTAAATATAATAGTTTGGATAAAACAAAAACTTATAGATTAGATTTTTGGCTTCATCCTTCTGATGATGGGATTACTGGAATTGATTTTTCTGCAAATTATTGGGAAATTCAAACAGGTGTAGAAGGATATGGAACAAGTCCTAGATATGATTTATATAAATGGGTTTCTGGTGTTGAAACAAGTCAAGGGACTGGTGTAGATTTAATGTTTAAAACTTGGTATAATGGAGCTGGTTATACGACTATATTGGCACCAGACGATGGATTTGGATTTGAAAACCTTAAAACTGAATTAGATGGATTATTAGATTATGTTGATGGACAAGGTTATAGCCCAATAGGAATTCAATATCAAATATTAGAGGCAACAGAAATTAATATAGATATAAGAGGAATAATTTATATAAATGAATTGGCAGATTTTGCTACAGTAAGAGAAGATGTTATTACAAATATTGAAACTTACTTAGAATCTCTTAAAACTGGAGACGATGTTATTTATGCTGAAATAGAACATCAAATTATGAAACATCCTCAAGTTATTAATCAAAAAGAATTGTATATAAAAAGATTTGACGTGGCTGATTGGGCTAAGGAAGATATAGTTCTTGCTGATAATGAGATAGCAGATTTAGGAACAAGAAATCTACAAAGAGGAGTAGGTTAATGGATATAAGAGACCAGATTGATGTTTATTTAAATACGGCATTTAAACAAAGTATTGAACAAACGCCGTATAGTGGTCACAGTTTAGTTAAATTAGCCGAATGGGATAGAGTTAATGGATTTGTTAAAAAAGAATCTGTTTCTTATGTTAAAGATACTATTGATATAGCAGTACCATGTCCAGTCATAGCAATTGTTGATGAAAAAATAAGAGAAAAGAATTTAACATTGACAATTATTGGAAATGTTGCTGAATATGATCAAGATATAGAATTTAATCAATTGGGAAAAACAATTATTAAAAAACAATATAAAACTAGCACAACAACATCAAATGGAACATTAGAAATACCAAGATTTACAAGACCAAATGCAACTTTCTTAGTGGCATCATTAGGGAATAAAATATTTGAAATAACAAATATAACATCAAACTTACCATTAACAACTGCCGGTGGAAAGGTTTCATTTTATGCATTAGCAAGTGAAGGAAGTAAAGTTTTATATTATTTGGGGATGTATAGAATACATAATATGATTAAACAAATAGTAAATTCTATATGGATTTCTCCAACTGAATGTAATACATGCAAGGGAACCGGATTATTAAATGGAATTCAATGTCCACAATGCAAAGGTTATAAATATTCTGGAGAAAATGCTTCAAGAGGAATAGCAATTGCAAAAGGATATGATGTAGGGATTTCAAGAGAAAAATTTAGTTCATATCCATTATCAGATGCGCAATGGAATAAAGTTTGGAAATTTATAAACCAAGCATGGACTCAAAAATGGTGGGTAACGCCAACAGTATCAGAAATTAAGAGATTGTTTGCACATTTTTATAATGTGTCGGAAGGAGAAATAATAATAACAGAAAGATACCATTTTTCAATGCCTCATTGGGATATAAGTATTCCCATCGAGGGAAGTTTAGGTTCTCCTTTTGATTCTGGGGATATTGATTTGGCAAAATTCATAGCACGTTCTGTAACTCCAGCAGGAGTAAATGTTTTTATTGGATTTTATTCATTTGAATTTTTTGGAAACTTAGATGATCTTTCATGTGGATGTGTTTATCATCAAAAAGGTCATTTAATGGAAAGGAAAATATTAGAAAGTTCTACAAGTGGTTATTATGATAATTGGTTTAGTAGATATAGATATTGGAATGGATGGTGTGAATGTGTTGATGATTTTGAAGATGATTTATCTAAATGGAACACAAGTGGTTCAGTAAGTCTTCAAAATGTTAATGATATTGGAAGACATTGGTGTAAACTTACCGATAGTTCTCACATAGAAACAAAAACTGGATATGCAATAAGTCAGCCAACAGGAACAATAGATATATGGATTCATCCATCACAAACAAATTTAAGAATAGGAGCATATTTAACAGGTGTAGATTTATGGTCATTTTATGTAGACTTTAGAGGAAGTGGTTTTTATGATCATAATAACAATTTAATAAGACCTGCTATGTTCAATAATGATTATCATTTACAAATGTCATTTGTAGCTGATCAATATTTAGGTGGACAATTGGGATATGTAGATGATATAAGAATAAATTTAGAATCAGTTGAAACTGGAATACAGTTTCTTAATAGTTTACCTTCAAACAGACCTGTAAGAATAAAATCAAGTGGTGTTGGTTTTAGTTTTGTTGATAATTTTGGTGCTGATTGGGTTGGTGGTTATTCTCCAAATGGAAATTGGCAAAGATTATATCCTTGGGGATGGGGGCCAAACCATTTAGATTGTTTGAGTGGTGTAGCGGATTTATATGAAAGTTATTTTAGAAATGACAAATTTTTTAATATTAATGTAAGTGGAGTATGTTAAAATGAAATTTAAAGGATTGGTAACTAGTAATAAGATAAAAAAAAATGGAGAAAGATATGAACACAGAAAACATCCAAATCTCTTAGTAGATGATGGAAAGGAATATATATTAGATGGTTTTGCTGGAATAAAATCTTGGCATAATTTAGGTGCAGCTGGGAGTGGAGCGGTTGGTTTATTAACATTTAAGCGATATGGAGGAGCTGGAACTTGTATGTTTAATAACTCATCAAGCGAAAGAGCAGTAGGAACTCAAGGAATTCCCTCTGGTCAAATTTGTAATTATCCAATTGGTTCTACTATTTTAGTTAGTCCAGAAGATTCTAATTTATCAAATGAAGTTGGAAGTAGAGTTGTGTTAACAGCAAGACGTGTTGATCAAACTGTTGAATTTATCGGAAGATTTAATGTTCCTGCTGATATTCCAAGTGGAACAGAAATAAGAGAATTTGGGTTGTTTTTAAAATCAACTGGCCCAACAGCAGATCCATCACTTATAGAAACAGAAAAACCCAGTGCTATGTTATGTAGATCGTCATTATGGGGAAGTGGAGTTTGTGGTGTGACTGGTGTCTATACAGATGATCCTCTTATTGCTAATGATGATATAGAAATTAGATGGAAATTTGGTGAGATATAAAATGGTAAGAAGTAGACCTAAAAGAGATGGAAGCGGTCGTGGAAGACGACTTAATAGAGGTAGGGGAGGGTGTAATCCTCCAAGAAATAGAAATAGACGGAGAAGAAGATAATGCCTGTTCATAAATGTCCTAATGGTAAGTATAGAATTGGAAGCGGAAAATGTATCTATGATTCAAAAGCAAAAGCGGAAAGAGCATATAAAGGATATTTGGCACATAAACACATGAAAGATTTAAGAAAAGAAATCGAAAACGAAAAAAGTAAAAATAATGAAATAAGGAAATATTTAGAAGAAATGGAGAAATTGATAAAAGATAAAATAAAAGGAGATATTGATGACGACAGATCAGTATGAAAGAGATTTTGAAAGTTTTGTTGGTACAAGATTTCCTGGTAGATTCGACCCAAGATTACTTCAAAATGTTGATAATGTTGGAGACGGAAGTCCAGGTCTTCAAAAAGCTATTAGAAATTGGGTTAAAGATCATTTACATTATGGTTCTATGGACTTGGATTTAGATTTAAATTCTAATAGTATAAACAATTTAAAATCTATTGATGAGGATGTTTGGTTAGTTTCTACTCCAGCAGAATTACAAACAGCTATTGATACTATAGGTGCAGGCGCAGGAATTATTATTCTAAAATCTGGCACATTTACTTTGACAAACACTATTAGTGTTGATCAAGGTGGAAGTTATATAATAGAAGGATCAGGAAATGGAACTATTTTTGATTGTAATGGAAATAGGTCAACTTTTTCCATAGCAAACACTACAGGTTGTGTGTTAAGAAATTTTAAAATAGATGCTACATCACTAACTAATACACTTGAAGAAATAATTAATGTTAATGAGACTTCTGACAATAAAGTTAAAATTGATAACGTTACTATTGTTGGAGACGGAAGTCATGGAGTTGGAATAGAATTAAATAGTAAAAACTGTGAATTAATTAATTGCCATATAGAAGGTTGTAATTCCGGAATACATATAAAAGACGACAATCATATTATTATGAACAATTATATATTATCTAACGATACATACAGTATAATTTCTGATAATGGTGTTGATAATGTTATTATTAAAGGCAATACTATATATGAATCGAACAATTGTATTTTTCTATATGGAAATACTAAATTTATTATCAGTGAGAATATTGTATTGGGTAAAGTTTCTTATGATAATATTCGTTTATATAATTGTTCTTATTGTGTTGTATCTGGAAACATTTGCTCTATTGCTTCTTACGGAATATATTTAGAGGATTCTGATTATAATATTATTAATAATAATAATTGTTATCTTTGTACAGGATTCGGAATAGTCTTATGGGATAATTGTAGTTACAACACAATTTGTGGAAACGGCTGTTTTAATTATAATTATTCATACGGAATTAGCATAGAGAATAGTAATTGTAATAATAATACTGTTGGTATAAATACTTGTTTGGGTAATTTGTATAATTATAATGATAGTGGAACTAATACATTCGACACAGGTCTTAATAATATAGCATAGGTGATTTAAAAAATGGGTAAAATAAGAGAATTGTTTATGAAATTTTGGGCAGATAATATAAAAACAAACTATAAGAAAATATCAATAGCGTGTGGAACAGGAATTAACATGATTATTGGTGCAGTTTTAGGATTTTGTATGGAAGCGGCTTACTCAATGGGAAACTCACTTGGAATGACAATAGTAATGATTTTATTTGCCATTCAAGTTGTGACAAACGTTATTGTATTTAGTATTTTTGGAAAGGCAACAAATGGAAACGGATACAACATGCCGGAAACTAAATTAATTGTTGATGTCATTAGAGAAAATCAAGAATTAAGGGATTCTGTAAAAGCAGCAATAAATAAAAAGATAAATAATGACAGTCATATCTTAAACGGAGATTGATTTGGTTGTGCCGCCCAAAAAGAAGCGTCAACAGCGACCTTCTAATAAACAAAAAAGAAAAAAACAAGAATATAACAAAGATTGGATAACAGTTACTTTTATAAAAGGTGCTGTTCCTGATACATTTTTTCCTTCGAATATATTTCCAGAATCTGTTCCCTCTGATAGAATTACTTTCGACCAAGCAAGAAGAAAGAACATGGATTTCTGGAAGGAAAAAAATGTAATTTTTCACATGGCAGATCGTTCTGTTAATGAATATAAGCACTATTATAGAAAAGTATTGGCAAATGCCAGAATTTGCTGGTTAAAATTTGCATGTGGAACTGGCGCAACTGATATGACACATTATGATCATAATCCAGCAAGACCTTTATTTGCTCATTATAGAATGATGTACGATAATTGTAAAAATTTCCTTTGGGAATTACCAATGGATTATAATATGTTTTGGGGACACACAAATAAAGTTCCTCTTACTCTTTATGATAAGAAATATGAAGAGCCTATTAATGAGAATAAATCTATTGATTTTCTCTTAATGATGGATAATAGGCTTTATTATAATTATACTAAAACATTAGAAATTGGAAGAAAATTACATAAACAAGGATATAATGTTCACGCAATTCTTTTAAAAAGCCCAATAGCACAAATGTATCACGATAAACTTCCTTATAAAACTACATTGAATAATAAGAATCCAGAAGGACAGAAAAAATTTCACAATCTTGCTAAGAAATCAAAAATTATGGTTGATTTGTGTTTTCGTTGGACTTATGGAAGAGTTATTTACGAGGCTCTTTTCAATGGATGTGTTTGTATTGGCCCTCATTGTTATGGAGCAATGTATCAATTGTTTCCTGATATGATAATAGACACATCTAATTATAAAATGAAAGATGCTTTTGAATTTTGCTTAGATAAAATAGAAAAATGGGATATTAATCTTGTAAAAAAATACCAAGAAAGAGCCGCAAAAGTAGCAAACCCAAAATTATTTTCTAAAAGATTGAACGAAGCAACCGAAATAATATTAAATGGAGGCGAATATCATTTTGAAGGATATTAATAAAATTTTTGGTATTGGTTTATCAAGAACTGGCACACTTTCTCTTACTAACGCTTTAAAAAGATTAGGATATAAAACAATACACTACCCAAATCTTAAACATTTTTATTATTTAGTAGAAATTTATGATGCCATAACGGATACACCTGTTTGTATTAATTACGTTGCATTAGATGAAATGTATCCAAATTCAAAATTTATTTTAACAACAAGAGATTTAACAGAATGGTTGAGTTCTGCAAAATGGTTTTTTTCAAGAACTAAACAACCAAAATTATCAAATCAACAAATTTTTATAAGAGAAACTTTATATGGAAATGAATATTTTGATAGAAGAAGTTATAAGAAAGGATTTTTAGATTATCACGATAAAGTTTTAAAATATTTTAAAGATAGACCTGAAGATATTTTAATTATGAATGTTTTTAAGAGAGATGGATATAATAAATTATGTCCATTTTTAGGAAAAGAAACATTGAGAGAAAAATTTCCTCATTCACATAATAGGAGAAAAAAGAAATGAAAGTTTTAATAACTGGTGGAGCAGGTTTTATTGGTTATCATACCACTAAAAAATTCATAAAAGAAGGATGGGAAGTAATAATAGTTGATGATTTATCAAGACAGGGAGCAGAAAACAACTTAAAAATTTTACAGGAAAAGTATGGAGAAAAAATAGAATTTCATAAAACTGATGTTTATAAGTCAATGCAAATGGATACAATAATAAATCATTATAAACCAGAAGCAATAATTCATCTTGCGGCACAAACAGCCGTAACTACATCAATGAGATATCCAGAACATGATTTTGAAACAAATGTTATAGGAACTTTTAATATTTTAGAAGCTGTAAGAACTATAACAAAATATGACCCAAAAATAATTTTTGCCTCTACAAATAAAGTATACGGAGATTTTCTAAGAAAATATTCAAACAAATGTGGAAATTGGGATCTTCATCCTGATCTTTATATTGTAGGAGAAAACACTAGAATTGATCATACTCATCACAGTCCTTACGGGGTTTCAAAATTATGTGCCGACTTGTATTGTCAAGAATATGCGTATTCTTATGGTTTGAAAGTTGCTATATTTAGAATGTCATGTATTTATGGTACACATCAACACGGAATTGAAGATCAGGGATGGGTTTCTCATTTTGTAAATTCAGCATTAAAAGATAAAACAATAAATATTTTTGGTGATGGTAACCAAGTGAGAGATTTATTGTATGTAACTGATTTAGTAGAAGCGTATTATAATTATATAATGATGGATGATTCATTAACTCCACTTGTTTTTAATATGGGAGGTGGAGAAAATTTCACAATGTCTTTGCTCGAATTGATTAATTTTCTTTCAGAGGAACTTGATAAACCAATTCTTCTAAGTTTTCATAAACCAAGACCAGCAGATCAACAAAAATATATTTCAGATATTGATTTTCCAAAAAATGTGTTATGTTGGGAACCTAAAATAGAACCAAATGAAGGTGTTAGAAAATTAATCAAATGGGTGAAAGAGGAGTTATAGTTTCATTAGCATTAATAAAAGCAAGAGAACCTAATATTGGAAAAATAATTCGTTCTTGGACTAAACAATCAGTATTACCAAAAAAAATTTTAATTTTTATAAGCAAAAAAAATTTTTATCTTGATGATGGATTTAATTATAAACCTGATATAAAATGTAAAAGAAGCAATGTATTTTTTGTAGAAAATACTGGAGCATTAAGGAAATTTCTACCAGCTCTAAAAATGTATTGGAATAAAAAGAATCAGAAGATTCTTCTTACTGACGATGACCATGTATATTATAGAGATTTCATAAAAGATATATTAAAATGGGAAAAAAATATAGATGGTGTTATTTCAGGAGCAGGTAATCTTTATAGAAATTCAGATCCATATAATTGGGATAAGAAATGGTTTCATGGAGATACAATCACAAAACCAACAAGATGTGACATAATCTCTACTGGATATGGTTGTTTAATTAAACCAAAATATTTTACTGATGAAATTTTTCAATGGGAACAATATAGAAGATGGGGAGTTCCTTATGATGATGAATTTTGGTTTAATTATATGTTAGCGAAAAACAATGTAAAAAGATATGTAGTTCCTATAAAGACTAGAAGAAAGAAATTAGAACATTTTGGTGTTGATATGTTCAGAAGTAAGAAAAGTAGACAAGCTAAAGCCAATGTAACTAAAGAATTTAAAAAAACAATTATGGATGTTTAAATGCCATTTAATAGCCCAGAATTTGAAATAACTCATTTATGTAATAAACAATGTGACATGTGTAGTCACAGAATAAAAACTAGTTCTTTTACTTATATAGAACCAGAATCACTTGATTATGTATTATCTTGTTTTAGTAAAGAATATATTAAAAATGTAAAGAAGGTTTTGATAATTGGAGGAGAACCTCTTCTACATCCTTATTATACTAAAGTTTTATTGAAAATAAAAAATAAGTTTCCAAAAGCTAAATGTGTTGTTTCAACAAATGGTAGTTATCTTGATAAAGTACCAGAAAATATTTTTAATAAATTTGTTTGGAGAATATCAGAATATCCTAAATTTAATGATAAAATAATAAAAAAATATAGAGGAAAACCACACGTTTCTATATCTGGATGGGGAGGTTGGTGGGATATAAATAACGACCCAAATCTAACACCAGATGTCGCCAAAACTGTTGAGAAGAGATGTTTTCACCAAGTAAGAATAATTGGAACTAAATTGTATAGATGTTGTCTTTCTGAAGGAATTGAGCGTGAATATAATTTAAGTTCAGTACATGTTCAAATGTCAGCAAATTGGGAGCAATGGTGGAAAAAACTACCAGTTTGGAAGGCATGTCAACATTGTTTTAAAGCAAATGTTATATTAGGAAAATGGAGCAAATCAGATAATAAAAATGCCGAACATGATTAATTGGTGTAAGGGAAAATCTTTTTCACATCACGACAAAATTTGGAAAAAAATATTAAATACTGGATTAGTTAAGAGTGTTGTAGAAGTTGGTACTTTTGTTGGTTATACTGCATGTTTAATAGCGTCGCATCCAAATGTGGATTATGTGTTTACTATTGACACATGGAATTTTTCACTAAATAGATGTGCAAATCCAGAAAAACAATTTTTCCTAAACATCTCTTCTCACTTAAAAAATAAAAAACATAAGATTATTCCCATAAAAGGAGTTTCTTGGGAAGTTGGAGAAGCATTTAAAAAATTAGGTATAAAAGTTGATTTGGTTTATATAGACGCAAACCATAAAAAGGAAAGTGTTAGAAAAGATTTAAATGCTTGGTATTTTGTTGGGAAATATATTTGTGGTGATGATTACACACACGTTGGGCATAGTGCCGTAATAGAAGAAGTTGACAAATTTGCAAAACGACACAATTGCCTAGTAAAAAATATAGGTAAATTTTGGTGGTATGAATATCTCTGAAACTATCACAGAATAAGAGAATAAATATATATTTTTTACGACACCGAATATGATCTTTTTAATAAAAAAGATAGATTAAATAAAAATTCTAAATTTTTCATTCCCAAACTATATTTTGTGATGAGATGAGAATCTCTTCTCATATAGAAAATTCAAAATGAACGGGATCAACATCTTGAATTTTGAAAAATAGGAAGCTCACACTTGTCTCCGTCACAAAACTTATTATATTGATCTGCTTCAGTTTGTACTACTAATTCTTCATTCTTTTTTTCTTGTTTTACTTCTCTGCATTCAAAATCGCCACGAGAAACTCCAAGTTTCTGGAGAGTCAAATCAATCAATATATCCAACTTATCGAAGTTCTTATATCTCGTGATTAATTGTTTAAATTCAAGAACTTCTTCTCTCCGCATTTTTCCAATTTCATAAATCATACTGTTATAATGTTTTTTTCTTTTATAAAGTAGATTTTCAAAATTAAAAAAAAATAAAAAAAGTAGTTATAAATAACCCTCTATATCCCTAAAGTCAGCAAAAGGAACTATTAAATGTTTATCAGATCTGAGTAAAACTGCTGGCATTAATGCAGGAGTTGGTTCTATATCTTTATGTTCCGTAAATCTATCAAATGGTTTATAAGACGCTCCTCTTAACATATAAACCTTTTGTCCTCGTTCATAAGAAGTTCTAACATCAAGTATGTGATGATGACCACTCATCATTATGTCAACTGGGTCTTTAAGTTTTCTGAATTTATACAACATTCCCCAACATAAATTATCTGTTGAATGTCTTCTATACTTATGTCTAACGTATATCCTATATGTTTGTTCGCCTAATATAATGTTTATAATTCCTCTAAATCCTAACCAATATCCTTTAGAATGATCTGCTAAATATTGAGAAATATCCCATGAATCCTGTTGAAAAAACCATTCATCATGACATCCTTGAATAACACCCAATATTTTATCTCCCATCATTGTTACTGCATTCGCAACTTTTTGCTTAGCTTCTGGAACTGTAATAATGGATTCATATCCTTTGCTTATAGCATCTAAGTTATCAGTATAATCTCCATTTAAAACTGTAAATAATCTAGGGGTTTTAATTGTAAATTCTATGTCTTCTGACCATTGTACTAAATCAGTCATTTCGTTTCCTATATGCCAGTCGCAATCCAATTTAACACCAACATCATCATCTCCAAGATCCACTGTTATTTCATTATATCCTATAGTTTTCCTCGATCTGTCGTAAACTTTTTTACAATTTTTCTTTAAACTTTCTATATCAAGTCTTTTATTAATTTCTAATTTTGGGTCTCTTTCTGTAAGACACTTCATTTCTTCTGTATGTTTTTCATTTAATTCTAACAAATTTCTTTCTCTTCTATATACGTCTTCGCAAACGCCTAAATAATCTGCTTGCTCTTTGAAGGTTTTTCCTCCATTTTCCATGGCGTCTTTTATTTGCAATTTTGATAAAGTAATTTTTTGCCTTGTCATAATCTTCACCCATTAAATAATTATATAATTCTGGACTGATGGGAAATTTACCATTATTCACATCGTCCATATAGTTTTCTTTTAATGCTTTTAAATCTTCAAATACATTTCCATTTGTTTCATACCAATTTTTATCCGTACTCATTTTCATACCAATCTAGTGCGTTTTTCAATTGTTTGCCAACAAAATCTTCACTAACAATTTCTTGAACTGCTAAAGAATTTTTAATCATTTGATCTTCTAACACTTCTTTTCTTGTCATATCCTTAAAATGTTCGTAACATTCTCTCATTTTCTTTTTTATGTCTTCATAAACTGGGGCTTTCCATTGTAATTGTGGTGGAAGAATATCTGGATATAAGTTATCTCGTCTATCCCCTATGAATTCCCAATCTCCAACATCTATTAAATAAGAGTTATCTTCATTCATATAATCCAAATGACCGCTGTGACGAGGAGCTATTGTAGGTAATCCACAAAGCATTGCTTCAGTTGTAGGTGCTCCCCATCCTTCCCCACAATCCGTTGTTACATAGGCATTCATAGTTCTATAAAGCATTGACACATCGGGAACAAAATCTCTCAACCAAAATATATTCTTTGGTAAATTATTATCATAGAACATTTTAGGAATACAATATCTATCACTTCCCATTTTCATTATTAGACAAACATCATGATCTCCGTGAAATTCTTCTTTGAACGCGTTCATCATTGGCACTAGGTTTTTTCTTACGTCTACCCTAGCAACAGTGAAAAATTTGAATGTATATTCATCATCTATATTTAATTTAAGTTTTGGGCCATCTGGTGTGTATAATCCTCTAAGGAACGGAAAGTTTATAACATGTATTTTTTCCTTACTAGTTACTCTACTAAATGATTTTTTGCAAAACCTTGATTGAGTCATTATCATTTTTGCGTTTTGTAAATGGTATGACATAAAATCAGGTGGTTTTTTAACTTCTGTCACAGTGTAAAAACATTCCGCTGGAATAGTTGGTACCGCATGTGTTACTTTTAATGGATCTTTTGTTTCCGTTTTTGTTAGTGGAAATAATACATCATTTTCATCCATAAAAGGATATGGTATAATCTTTACTTTGTATCCCATATTATGTAATATTTCTACATACATTCTTCCACAAATTCCATATCCATTAGGGCCAAAATTGTTTAACCATTCTATATCAATCATTTTTCATCAACTGTTCTTGGTATATATCTGTCACTCCATTCTAATATTGAAACACGTTCATCTATTCTACATAATGGAACAGACAATTTCTTGAAAACATCTTCCCATTTTGGAATGACTTTTTTATGAGAACAATTTCTTCTAACCCAATATGTTCCCCTTTTTCCCATTTTCTTTCTTACATCATCATTTTCTAATAAATACAAAACCTTTTCAACGAAATCATCCATATCAACCCAAGGGCGATAAACTCCTCTTTCTCTCTTATTTGTCGCAACTTTTGCTAATAAACCTCTTTTATCACCATCAGCAAATTCCGGCATTGATGTACAATTAGTTGCAACAAATGGCTTCCCACATGCCATAGCTTCACATATTGGTAATCCAAATCCTTCTCCTCCATGAGGAGTGACATACAAATCTATTAAATTATAAAGCCTATTAAGAAACTTTGAATCTATTCCAGTTGTCCATCTATTCTCTTCTGTATATAATATATTATCTTTTAATTTTAACGCATGAATTAGTTTTTTAATATTAGGTCTTTCTAATACACCCCAATCATTAAAATCAACATGTAAATATAACATTACATCTTTTCTTACATTGAGAATATCTTTAAGTGCTCCTAATAGAAATTCTATATTTTTTCTCCATGATGGTCTTCCAACAAATAAAAGAATTTTTTTATCTTTTATCTTTGGATTAAGTTTTTCTAACACTGTTCTGCTTTGTTCCGATTTTAATGGCTTGAATACATTTGTGTTAATAATATTGTATATCATTTCATCAACTTCCAAACCATGATTTTTTAACAAATTATAGGAAAAGTCGCACATTGTTACTTTAACATCTGGAGACTCTATAAAATGTCTTGCTCTTAACATTGCTGGAACATCATGGTTATCCCACGGAAACCAAGAAACCCAAGGAGTTTGTAGTGACTTTCCAAGTGGGATATTAGAATTGTGATGAATATCTCCCATAGAAAATACACAAACTGGATCTGTGTGGTTTATAACTTTTTTAAGAGTTGTTGTGCACCTTGCCTCTTCTCCTTCATGAGCCCATGTTGTATATTGACTAACAATTTTTCCATTTTCATCTGCAATGGAACTTATAAATGGTCTTCCGTATAAATATTGATTGCTTATAACATTGAAATGATATTGTGGCATTCCTTTTATCAATTCACTTACTTGTAGTCCATAGGAAAAAACAGTTTTTGGATCTTGCGAAACTACAACAATTTGTTCTTTATTTCTATTTATTGACATTTTTCTTATTTATATAGTGTTTTTAAAGTATTTAAATATCATATTTAAAAAATTTTAGTAACTTCAAATAAACCTAGTTTATGGTTTATTCTTACACTCCATCCATATTTTCTTAATAACATTCTAAAATGATTTTGTAAATCAAATCTATGTTTATTTCTAACAACAAGTTTAGGCGGAAGATATTCTTGAACTGTTTTCCACCTATCTAAAACAAATGTTTCTGGCTTACCTCTCCTTTCATATTCTCTTAATAATATATTAGCAAATGTAGAAGCCATTCCTCTTGTTGTGTTTAAATCTTTTCTCCACTTCTTAATTTTTGGTAATCCTTTTTTAATTAATTCATCTATTTCCTTTTGTCTTATTTCTTCTTTTCTTTTCAATGCCATGTATTCTTTCCATTCATTTTCGCTTATTTCTGGCATATTAACTAGTGAATATTCCTCCGCCATTTCTTCTTAATCTTTTCTCTACTTCATTTAAAATTGTATTCATAGCCGCAACAAATATTCTTTTTTTCATATTTGCCTTTTCCATAATAAAGTAAATCTCTTCTCTTAAAAAATCCATTACTTCTTTGTCTGTTGCGTCCGGTAAATCTTGGTAAGTTTCAAGAACCATTTTTATCACTCCATAATTACATCTTCAACTGAAATATAATAATATCCAATTTTATAATCTGCATACTTTACTGTATTCTTTTGAAAATACACTTTTGTATAACTCTCGTCTTTAGTTCTAAATTCTATGTAATATACATCAGGATCTGTGATTCTCCACTCTTTGTCTAATGGAACTACTAATCTACTAAGAATTATCTGATCTTTTGTCATTTCAATGTAATCTCCTCTTGCTCCGCTAACAATTCTTTCATATCCTCTTGCTATTAAAAAGTTTGTTTTTGTACAAATATCTTTACAAATCATTTTCTTCTACCCATTTTTATTAAAAATTCTTCTTCATCTTCTATTTCTCCAATCCATTTTATATTTCCCCATTTGACTTCTATTACTCCATCTTCTTCTAAAATATTAATGATGTGATCAACAGTTTGTCTTGATAATCCAAGTGATTCTTTTATTCGTGTTTTTGAGACTGGAGAATTATCTTTAATTGTTTTTTTTAATTTATCTAAAAAAAGTCTTTTTTTGCCTCCCCTAGCAAAACCTAACATATCATCATATAGCATATATCTTGCCTCTGGAACTAATCTTTTGTAACCAGTGGATGAAAATATGAATATTTCTCTTTTTTCTCTTTTTCTTCCTATAGGTGTGGTTGGAATATTCTGTCTAATTCTTCCAATTCCTTGTTTAATTTCATCTTCCCTGTTTATTTTTCTTATTAAATCTTCTTCCCATCCTAAAACATTTTTAATTATTTCCACTTGAAATGGTGGAATGTTTGGTTCATGGAATATAACACAAGTATCACAATCTTCGAAGTAAGAGTTTCGGCTTCTTAAATTGTAGAATGTTGCAAAAGTATAATTTTTAACTTTATTTTTCTTTAAATATTTTGAAAGGATGGTTTGGATTCTTTTAGATGCGCAAATTAAAACATTTCCTTTTTTATAATTACAAATAGTTTTTAACATTTCCAACATTTTAATACCAGATGGAGTGAAATCATTTTTCCTAACCAGAGTACTTGTTGGGTTTCTTGCTCCTAATAGTTGATATGTATTTTTATATCTAATATCGTATGTTATTGACTCACAATTGTTTCCTAAAATTGATTTCCAAGCGTCAATGTCAGCAGTTCCATCAAGCGCAATAACTTTTATAGGTAATTTTTGAAAGTATGGTAAATTTGAAATAGTTAAATAAATACTTCCTTTTAGCCATTGTGAGCTTTCTGTTTTACAAATCATCCAAACTAGTTCATTTGGGTCTGGTCTTCTTTTATAAATTTCAATTAAGAAATGAATTATATCTTCTGGTGGAGACCTAATTCTTTTCTTAGTAATTAATTCTAAGATTTTTGCGTCATATTGTTCCCTAAACGAATCGAAGTTTAATCCTTTGTAAGTTGATATCATTGAAAATATTTTAGAATAGTTTATGCTAATACTACCAGTTGCTAAACTCAATTCATCCATTATTAACATAAGGAGATGTGATTCTTTTGTGTTTATATCTGTTAATTCTAATATATCTCTTGCATAATCAATATTCTTTTTATTTATTCCTATTTGGTTATAAATTGTATTAGAAGGAAATTCATCTATTACAATTATGTCATAATAGTTAAATAAACATCTTCCTTTCCATTTTTCATAAAAAAGTGTTTGCATTAATGTTGGTATATGGGCATGAACTGCGGCTAAACAAGTTGGCATTTCTCTTATTATTCTTAAGTTTTCATAATAAGGACATCTTGTATCTTTTAATGTACAAAAGTTTTCACAAAAAGGAGTTATATTTATTTTTTCCTTTGCCAATTGTCTATACTCCTTTGATAAACATAATTTTTCTCTGGATTCTAAATGAACAAAATTATGAAAGTCAATTACTTTTGACAATTCTATGTTTTCCTCAATTACTTTGTGATAAGGAGCAAAATACATCCATGTAAATCCATCTTCTGATTCATATATAGTTTTTAATATGGTAGTTGTTTTTCCACTTCCAGTAAAGGTGTTATAGATAAGGTTTCCTTTTGAATGTCTTATAAAATCAAGACATTGTTCAGCAATGTAAGTTCTTACATCTTCAATACCAATTATCGGTACCATAAACTATTCCTCTACCAAAACAACTTTTACAAGTTACATCAGGTTCATAGGTATACATATAACGACTTTGGTTATAAAAACCTGCTGGAACTGTTCCCCTTCCTTCACAAACTGGACATTTATATGGTTTTCCCATCCGGCAACAACAACAATTCTCTATTTTTTAATACAAATTTAACCCCAAATCCTTTTAAATTATAAAAAGGGCTATCTACATCTAACTTAGGTTTACCGCTTTTTGTATACAAAATATCGGATTTCCCTATAGCTTGAAAAATATTCCAAGGAGTTTTAAATTTTTCTAATAATATATCTGCTTTCTTATCTGATACGTCTATTAATTTACACACTATTTTTTTAGCATTAGACCATCCAGAATACTTATCATCTATCTTTTCATGGATTTGAGGAGTTTCTCCACACTTTTCATCAAGTCTTCTTAATTCATATATCAACATATAAATATCATCCATCTGCCACATACAAACATCATATTGTCTTAATGTGACTCTCATTGAACGAATCCAATTTGATATATTTGTATTATGTGGATCGTCAACCATTACTGAAATAAATCCTTCTAAAAATACAAATTTCCAACCAGCAAAATATTTAGCCATTCTTGCCGCTTGTGAATGAAGAGATTTATCTAACATAGATGAAACAAAATCTGCTGGAGTTTTTCTTTCTACTAAGAAAGTTCTGTTTGTATTTGTAAAATCTCCTACTCTTTCAGATGTGATTCTTGTTTCTCCACATTCATCACATATTTCTGGATTTGCTGTATATACTTTTCCACAATTTTCACAAAAATAAAATCTAATTTCTGCTTTTATATATGGTATTCCTTTTTCGTCGAATGCTTCAAAAACATGTTCTGGTTCTCCACTATCTATTACGATCACTATTAACACCTTTCTTTTTAGTTGGGCATTCATCTGACCCTGGATTTTGTCCAACATGTGAACAATTATACAAAATACTTTCTCCGATAAAAATTTCTCTTTTTAGATAATAACAATTAACACATTCCTTTCGATTTGCTGGAAGTCTTTCTATTGTCATAAATGCTTCGTTTTCCCCAAACCTATATAAATCTTTATAATTCATTCTAAATACGCCAATTTATGTAAATCTTTAATAGTTAAGTATCTTGAATCAATATAATGGGTCAAATCTTTTTCTTTTGTTGTCATTTCTATTGTTCCTATTGATACTTTTGCTTTATGTGCCTCTTTGTCCGTAAATGACATGTGAAACATTAAGTCATGATCTAGGCACTCAATTTTTATAACATATATCTTTTTATCCATATAAATCTTTTCCTCTTCTTCTTGTTTTATCTCGTGTTATAATAATAATTACTTGTTCTTTTGTTTCGTTTTCCCATTGTTCTATCTCTACTGAATAACCTAATGCTCTTAACTGTTTTGCTCTTTTGGTTAGCTCCTCCCAATTTAAAGGAGATTCGCTATCCTCTGACACTTGTGGCAATTTGGAGGACACAACCCCATTGCTTTTAATTTTTTTGGATTAAATATTCTATTATTTTCAAAAGTGTGTCTTGCTTGCCCTTCAGTAAGAGAATGTATTCCTTCTTCTTTTAATAAACAAAAGATTAGATTAACTAGGTCGTTTAATTCCATTTTAATAACACTTTTGAAGTATTTTATTAATTCATATCTTAAATAATGACCAACATAATCTTTACTCAAAATATGTTTTATTGGTTCACATAATTCTTCTAATTTCCAACCATATTTTTCTAAAATTATATTAGCATCTTGATTTTCTTTTAATTGAACAAATAACTTTTTCTTATTTATTTTATTTTTATCAATTTTAAAATTGTTTAATTTGAAACTTTCTTCTCCATAAATAAATTTTAACCTAAATCTTGGATGTTCTGCTAAATCATGTATCTTATAATAAGATAAACTTAATTCTTCTTCTCTCAATGGAATACAATAACATTTCCTATGTTCTCCAAAATTAAAAGAATTTAATACTCTCATCATTCTACTAGTATCACCTACAGTTGCAGGATCTATATCTAAATCAGCTTTAATTCCAAGATTTAACATACCGTCTCTCAATTTAAGAGGATGACCTTCTGCCTTAATAATTCCATAAAACCCGCCACCACTAAAAATATATTGTCTCATATAATTGTTTTTTTCACACCAATCTGCGAATTTTCTTATTGATTCAATTCCTTCGTCCGTATAAATTTCTTCAACTTTCTCATCAAAACGTGTTGTTTTGTAAGAGTCAAGGTCGAGACTAATTCTATTAATGACCGCAGTGTTGTAATCTGGCCCCCATCTTTTGAATTTTCCTGTTCTATCAAATTTTTCCTCTTTCTCTGTGAACCAATAGATAGAGTGATAGACATTCGTAAATGCCTTATATTTATTGAAATCTTGTATTGCTTCTTCTTGTGAAGTAAACATTTTCCTATAGGGAATTCGATTACTTGCTCCAGTTTCAATAAACACACTTTATTCACTTGTTTTTATTTTTAATCCCCATCTTTTAGCCATTGCTTTATGGTCTTCTAATATATCCATAATCATTTTTGGCAATGGTTTTACTTTATTTAATGTTAAAACTAAAAATCTATAATCATTTATAACAAATTCCAATGCGTCTTTTAGTTCATCAGTTTCCGTGCGAATAGGATCTATAATTTCTTGTTTTTTCATTTAAAATCTTCTCCTTTTATTAATTTAGAACCACAATAAGTACAAAACATGTAATTCTTATCTCCTCTGTAATAATTCCTTTCATAACAAAAAGGACACATCACGGTCTTGGGTTGAGGTCTATAAAACCCAGGCATCAATGGCCCCATTACAATCCCCTCTTAAAATCTTCTTCAATTTCTTTTAAACATTTTTCATTTCGGCTACATACTTTACAGCGATATTCATTATATTCTGGTCTCGTTTTCATTTCCTTTATTAAATAAAACTCGTCATCGTTTCGATGGAAGTATATTTGTCTTAAAGTATTTATTCTTACCAACACAGTTTTTAAAGATGTATAATTAAATTTCTTTTTTGCTACAACTGGATGTTGAATCTTTGGATCTCCAGTAAGAAAAATTATTCCTAATATTATGTCTCCTTTTTTAAGTTCATCGTGTCTTTTTGTTACCGGATTCCATCTTTTTAATTTCAATTTTAATTTTGTAAGATATTTATACTTTTTCTTATTAATAATTTCTTGTTCTTCTTTTGTTATTCCTAAACCAAATGTTTTCCAATTACCATCTTTATCTCTGTATTCATCATATAAAACAAATCTATTAACTCTTTCGTCATTAAAATCCCAGTGTTTTTCTAATAAATATAACAAACCATAAAAATGAACTTCGAACATAAACTTAGGTGGTAATTGAACAGATGTTTCGTCTGCTATATTTTTAGGGCCTCTTAAAACAGAAACTGGAACTTTTCCAGTTTTATAATCTGGCACATAGACTGATTCATTTAAATTTTTATCACAATCTTTGAAAGATGTGTCTATTGTACCATAAATTTCATAATCATCTGTTATAAAAAAATCTTCAATTTTAATAGGATAAAAATATTTCCACACTTTAAATCTGTTTCCATTAAACAATTTGTAGAAATAAAGAAACCTTGCCGCATGTAATTGCGCAAACTTCCAGAATATTCTTTGGAGAACGTCAACATCTCTATCGTAATCTGGTGTTAATTTCATACAAATCCCATAAAAATAATATGTAATTGGATTGTTCTCTAGTTCAATATTTGTATCAATTTCAAGTTCATTATATATATAATCACAATCAACTTTCTTCCAAAATTCAGAAAATATTAAATGTGTGTCGGTACCAACATCTGCTCTTTTTCCCATTTCTCCTTTTTTTTCTTTTAAAATCATATTATTATAAAACAAATAAGGACAAAAATAAGAATGAGTTTTAATTGAACTCTTTGAGATATATGGTAATTTTTTATAAAATCTGTCTCCAACTACTTCTGGCATTAACCTTCCTCTTTTTTTATTATTTCATTATATCTCTTTACAATATCTTCACTTTCCTCAATCATGTCATCATCAAACCAATTAACATAATCTCCAATTATTCCTTTTCTTCTCCATTCATCTCTTCTATTTTCCATTCCTCTGCTTCTTCCGGATTTTTTCTTAAATGAATTTAGTAAAATAGCACGAGCAATATCAGATTTTTTTACATTAGGTTTTATTAATTTAGCTATTGTGTAGATTTCTTGATTAGCGTTTTCTATTAACCATTCATAACAAGTCCATACATAAAAGGGATTATCTTGTGTGTGTATTTTTTTAGTACTGAATCCTTCTTCCATTAATATGAATTGTCTTTCATTTGCCTCTTTTGCTGATTCATTATTAAAAGCTACTCTTACTGCTTCTTTATCACTTTTTGCTTTTTTTATCTCTTTTAATCCTTGACCTGGTGGTTTATATCTTTGATGGAATGTCCAAGATGTAACTCTGTCCCTTGGTTCTCTTACTATTCCAATAACTATATAATCCAATGGTTTTATATTTTTAAAAATCTGATTTTGAGTTGCGTGATGAAATTTTACTATTCTTTTCTCTTTAAATCTTTCTCTAACTAATGAATTACAATTTTGTAATTGCGATACATCTAATTCCGGACTCACCATCATATTTAATAAGTCCTTTAATAGATAGTGAATCCATCTACTTCCAACCCTCATTTCACTTGTTATTATCACATTCATTTAATACACCCCATCATTTACATCTGGATCTTTAGCCCATTCTAAAATTTCTTCTTTCTCTTCTTTTTCATCATCAAAAATTATTATTATTTTCATTTAAATCACCAATAGTAACATCCAGTCCAATAAAGCCATCTTCCCCTTCCAAGATAAATACATCTTCTCAATCTTCCATGATAAACAGTTTCTTCGCTAAAATCTTCATCAAATTCTCTTGCTCTAATAACTGTCTTCTTCAAAATACTCACAATCCTCTCCATCATATCTTGGACTAAAAAAATCATACAGTCCTTTTGGATGTTTTTTTCTTCTCTCTTTATTACTACAATATTCAGAAGCTCCCATGTCATAACTACCATAATATTTACAATCATAACAGAGCTTTATTGTTTCTCCACAATGCGGACATTTCATAATATCATATCACTTGCGAATGTTTTTTGTTCATTAAATATATCATTCCAATTATAATTAATTTCATACTTTGTTAATGTTTCAGGTCTATCTTCTCTTTTTTCACCCATAACTATTGCATATTCACCCACTTTAAAAGCCAATGAATTAACACCTTTTGTTGAGCAAACGGCAACTTCTATAATACTTCCAAGAAAATTATCAATTATTTTTCTTATTATATCAAAATCAAAATAAAGGTTATTAAATTTAACGACCTGAAATTGTTTTTCCTTTTTTGGTATTTTGTTTATTACATATTTTGTAAATTTCCCAGATTGGAAACGATTTAAAAATCCCTCGTTTACCAATGCTATTACACTATTTGCTGACACCGCCTCTACAATTGAATTATTGTATGGCTCTACTGTTTCTCCAAACAATTCCTTAAACTTCTTTTTCGTAGAATTTAATGTCATCCCTAAAATTTCTATATCTTATATAAAATACATCTGCCATCATCCATAAGAAAGGCTGTGGTTTATAACAGAGTACTGTTATTTTTTTACCAAGATCATGTGCCCAAACTAATTCAATTGGAGTACCGATCATTGTGACATCTTTTGGAAACCATCCAAAATATTCATCACAATCACTTACCATTTGGTAATCTTTGTCAACAATATCTTTTGCAAAGTTATATGTTGGATTCTCGTAATAGTTATTAACTCCATATTTTTCGTTTAGTTTGTCCTCTTCCTTAAATGGATTTACAACTATGTACCCCCGACTTTCAAGTATCTTTTCAATTTGATCTTCTCTTGGTGTTTGCCATTTATCAAACGGATGAGCAAAATAAATCTTTGGTTTATATTTTATTTTCTTATCTGGTGGCATAATTTCTTTTTCAATCTTTTGTGTGTAACTCATTTATAATTTCACCTTTTATTCCTTCCTTTTTCCATCCTTCATCTATAATCATTCTATAAGCATAATTCTCATACTCTATTTCTCCGTCATCTGTTAATCTATATCTTGTATAATACCTCTCATTACACCTTCCAACGTGCTCTTCTTCTACACCATCTATGAAATCTTTTATTTCATCAAAGTCGAATACAATCTTAGTCATTTCTCATTCTCTCCATTGTTACAAAATATTCTCTAATACAATTACCACATCTTGCGCATGCTCTGCTTGCATTTTCTCCTTCAATTTTAGAGCATGAATATACCATATCATTTCTCCAGTATTTATCCATGATTTTTTTCCATTCTTCAGTTTTTATTACCCAATATTCATTAAGAGTTCTTGTTCGGAAAATATAATATTTTTGGTATTCCTCTGGAACTGGTGTATCGTAATAAGCCATAAATGTTAAAACAACTGGAACCCCATTGTGGCTATAATATTCAATTGCTGGTCTAACTACACTTTCTAAATTCCACATGTTTGTTCTTATTCTTACAAACATTAAAGTTTTTGGTATGGGTTTTCTAACTTTGTGCCAATCTTTATCGGTCATACTACCAGGGTTTATAGTAAGAACAATTGGAGCATCAAAACAATCTAAATCTCTTGGAATACTTGTATTGTAAAATTTCATAGGATATTTTTGTGTTGATTCTCTAACTAAAGTTTGTTCAATATTAGAATCATTCCCATCATTTATTCTTACTACTCTTCCTATACTCTCTTGAAATGTTGGCATATTAGGAAGATTTTCCTTTAATGGCTCAAGATAAGATCTGCCTGATTGAAAAAAACAATCCCCACAATTCATTGGACATCTCAATGTTTGAGGAATTGCGCAGATTATACCAGATCCTTTTGTTTTTGGATTTTCTTTATACATATTACATCTTTTTCTTAGCCAATAGTTTAATTAAATCTTCTTCGATTTTTTCTTGTCTCATTTCATCACATTCTTCAGATGTGAATTCATCATTATATAGGAATTGGTAACAGTTTTCCTCTAACCAATCATAGATTCTAAACAATGGAATGAAATACCCCATGTGAGTCACTGCGTTTGCTGTAAATCCCATTGGAACTACTGAAATTCTTGATGGAATACCTAAGAATAACCATTTTTGTTCATCATCTAAAACAAAAATTCCACCGCCAGAATTACCAAAAATACTTGGGGCAGAACTCATCCAGTATTCAAAATTGTCGATTTCAATTTGTACTCCGTTTAAATGACCAAATGTTGCAATTGGTTTTTGTCCGAGCGCGGCACCTATACATGCCAATGTAGACAACATTGGGACATCCTTACATGTATCTTCTGGATAAAATTCTGCGTAAGGATATTCATTTTTATCTCTAAATTTTAGAAGTGCTATGTCTTGTTGTCTCTCATATAAAATTATATCTGCTAATACTGTTGAATGACCAGATACTCTATCGCCAGACATTCTTGGGAAAAGAACTTCTACGTGTTCCTTATATTCATTTTTCACATCCTTTTGTAATAAAGAATCAAAAACTTCTTTATAAGAAAGATTGCGTTCTATTACGTGAAAGTTAGTCAATGCAAAAGTTTCCTTATTTTTTGAATATATGATTGTACAAGATCCTCTTGCCTGTTTTGCGTCTACTCTACATGATGCTTCATACGCCTTTAATAATTTTTTATAACCAACTACTTGTCCGCTCATTTTTCTTTCTCTTTTTGTTTATTTTTTTCATCTAATAATGTCATATTTTCTTTCTTTAATTCTTTTACTTGTTTAGATAGCTTAGCATTTAATTCTCTTAATCTTTCGTTTTGTTGTCTAAAAGATTCCAGTTTTTGATAATTTTCAATTACTATATCTTTTAGTTCACTCACTTCTTTTAACAAATACGTTAGTTTAGTCATAATATCATATCATTTTTTATTTTATCTTTAGTTGTGTATTGTAACATGTTTGGAGTTTTATTTGGATCAAAGTTCCTAATAATATATTCTATATCTGTTGATTTTGTTCCTCCAATACATTTAGAAGCCGCGTTTGTTCTTTCAACTGGTTGATAAAACCAATCATCAGAGTAGAAAAAATCATTATTATCAACACTAAGAACAAATTTGGCATTTTTTAAATTTAACAGAATTTCTCTTAAATCCTCAAAATCTTTCATAGACCATTTTGATTCATTGCCAGCCATATACTCATATAATTCTCCACCTTTAAAATAAGGAGGATCTAAATATAAGAGAGTTTCTTTTTGATCACATCTTTTTAAGAGTGTTCTAAAATCTTGATTTTCAAACTGAACAAATTTTATTCTTTCGTAAAATTCATCAAGTCTTTCTAATTTATTATAATATGGTCGATGCCAATGTTCTTTTCCAGTAAATGATAATCCATGATAAGATTCATTCATTTGTGAAAAAGAATGATAATTCAAATAAAAAAATCTTGCGGCATCTTCCACTTCATTTTCTGCCACATTTTCTTTACAGAAATCAAACACTTCTCTACTGTCCAATCCATATTCGTTCTTACAGTAATCTAAAAATTCTCTTCTTGCTTTCTTAACTTGAAGATACATATTTATTAATCGTGAATTTATGTCATTTGCTATCTCTACTGGAGATTTGACTTTGTTGAATAAAACAACAAGAGAACCTGCAAAAACTTCTATATAAGTTGTGTGAACTGGAAAAGGAAGAATGTGTTTTATTAAATTAAACTTCCCTCCATACCAACCTATTATTGATTGTCCCTTTCGCATTTTGGATTTCCCCATTTTCTTATCCATGAATTTAATATTTTTTTGTCTGCCGTATACCAGTTTGTGTCCCAACGATGACTTACTTCTCCTAATTTTCTCTTACATTTTTTACAATAAAGACTGTAAATATCTCCACCAACATAGTCATCTATTCTAAAATGACCTTCTGTTGTATGAATAACTTCACAGTCATTATGTTCACACACTTTTTGTTCTATAAAAAATATTTTTTCTTCTAAAATTTTAATTCTTTCTTCCAATTCTTTTTTCTTCATAATATACCATTATCCGCAAAAAATTTAAAATGTGATCTAATATCTTTTTGATCTATTTCAAAGCCCCATGATGTCCAATTTTCTCTTTCAATTGTTGCGAACATTTCTAAATAAGGGCCAGGTGAATTCTTCTCAATTAATTCATACATCTCATCAAGTTTGGCTGAATGATGTCGCATAGGTTTTTTTCCTTCTATTAAATTTCTTGTATTGTTTGTTAATGTTTTTAATTTTCCACGAACACCAAATAAACAAAACTCTAAACAATTTCTAAAATAATGTCCCATACCAAACCATATTTTCCAATTTGCTGTTCTTTTTAACCATATAATTATTGTTTTAAAATCAAACCCCCATTCTCTCATTACCTTAATACCTTCATCTATTAGAGTTGCTGGACACCATAAATACAAATGTGAATCATCTGAACATATACTCCACACCGGTAGTCTACACAATTCATCGACAGGTAAAGTCATATATGGTTTTTTTCTACTATCATCTAATTTGTCATTAAATTCCCATGGAGGATCTGCATAAATTGTCTTAAATTCCATATTTTTTCACTTTTATTATAAAATAAATATTGTTAATTAAACAAAGTAAATATATTATACTAAGAATTATAAATCCTATTTCTATACCTATATATGTATTTGGACGAGACATTTGAATGTAAAAGAGATAAATTGGTAACAAAATTTTGCCAAAGAAAGAAAATATCCATCTTACATATTTGTTTCTCATTAAGGGGTTTTTTTCTCTAAGTCCTAATTTTAGAGCATATTCAGTAGAAATAATATCAGAAATTATCAAAGGATATGCTATAAAAAACATCATAATATCATATCACTACTTACTTTTGTTTGTGCTTGAATTTTATAAAAATCTGTATCTATTAATTTAAGAAATGGTTCCGCTTTCAGATAAACTTGACTTCTTTTTAAATCTTCCATATCTGGTCGGAATCCTAATTTCATAAGATTTGAAATATTTTCTTTATCAAATGATAGAGCCAATGAATCTCCTTTGTAAGGAGAAACAAATTTTCCATTTAATTTCTTTGGGAATTCTTTAAAGGGCATAATATAAGGATTATCACCAGGTTGAAAATGTACATTAAGATAATCTCTTGCGTTTCTTGCTCCTCTCGCGTTTCTATTCCCAATATCATAATCATCTATCTTATTATTAAGTGCTCCTTTTGGAGCAATATATTCCCAAGGAAAAGAACTGAAATTTTTGTCTATAACTTCCATTAATATTTTAAAATCTCTTGGAATATCATCTGAATCCATTAATATACCAACTAACACGCTTTGCATATCTGCTGAAAATTGAGAAGTGTTTCTTTTCTTCATTGATATTCCTTTAATTTCTAATTGTGGTTCATCTAATCTTGTTCCATCTTTCCAAACATTTCTCTTAACATAATTCTTAGCCGCTTTTACTATAAACTTATCAGAAATTGTTTCAAGACCAACATACATTGAATGTTCTTGAATATTATAAACCTCGTCTAAGTATTTATCTATAACTTTGTTAACTTCATCCACTAACCATTTGGCTTCTTTTTCAGCATCGTCTAAATTATCTGATTTTAATATAGGAAAACAAGAATCTGTATCTCCACCAATTGTTTCATATCCTAATTCGTGTACCGTATTAATCATTTTCTTAGTTAAATCTTGGCACATAAGAGTACATGAATTAAATACAAAGACAGAATAGTTTCTATCTTTTTTATAACCCATCACTCCAAAACCACCATTTGTAAATATTTTAATTCTAAATTGTTTTCCATCCAATAATTTAAACATTGGATCTTCTTGATCCTTAACTTTAAATAAATATTTATCTGCCTTATCTTGAGCTAATTCTCTGAATTTTAACCATTTTTTAAATTTGCTTCTATTAACTGAATCTATATCTTTTCTGAAATAACCAATTGGAGTTTCAATTAAGTCTTCTCTTTTCCATCTTTTAAAATCTGTATCAATTATGTAATCTCCAAGAGTTTCATCTTCATATTTAAATTTAATTGCTGTTTGTATTCCAGCATTGGAACTTAGAATTGCGTTTGGATATTGTTTACTAAAATCTATTGTAACAATCCATTCAAAAGTTCCAACTCTTAATGGGGGTGGAACATAACCACCTACTTTATGTATGTCGTGAAGAGATTTGTATTCTACTAATCTCCCTCCTCTTTTGGCTTGCTCTTCTAAATCTTTGAGCGTGATTGTAAATTTCTTACCAATTTGAGGTTTTCCCTTTATAGGTGTTCTCTCCCATTTTTGATATTTGGTATCGAAAACCATTTTATTTCTAAAATCTCTAATTACATCATGATCATGGAGTTTGCTTGTAAATATTCCATCTTCTGGAGGAGCAACAACCAATTGTGCTTGTTCAAATTGATCTTCAATAATGTTGAATTCCTCATTAAGAAGAACTAATCCTTCAACATCAACTAGGTTATAATCAAGTAATTTACTACAGATCAAAAATCATCACCATCCCAATCATCTTCCCAATTTGAAAAACATTCATAACAATAATATTTTGATTTTCCATTTATATATTTAAATCTATCCAAAATTTTATTACAACAACTACATCTATCTTTTGGCTTAAAAATAGAAACCAAATGAAAACATCCTTTAACTGGACACTTATAAGTTCCTAAGTTTTCTCCATCCACTAATGAGTCTTTCCTTAAAACTAAGGGGAATTGGTGGACTGGACATTTCATTTCTCGCGGCAATCTTAAACCAAAACCTCATTTCTTGTGAATCTCTATAAAAAGAGCATGTAGTACAATAATGTTTTGTTGCTGTTGTTTCATATTTCCCTAGTGATAAACCACATTTATCACAAACTATTTCTCCGTTTTTCTTTTTCATATAATTCTTTCACTAAATTTGTTTTTTTTTCTATTCTGTGTTTTTCTGGTTTTGATGGATCATAATCAGATGGAGTATTATTTTTCCACATTTCCCAAATTTGTTCCTCATGTTTAATTTTTCCAAACCCTAAGAAAAAACTCATAAATCCTTCCAAATTTCCTTCCCTAAAATCATCAAACTTCTTATGATATCCAAATATTTCACTTGTATAAATGAAATCTATTTGGCATAATCCATCAATTGCTACACTTTGCATGTCTCCATGTGATCTCCATCGTACTCCATTTATATGGTTTGGCATAGGACTTAACATTTGAATTTCTTTTAATAAACCTAAATGTTTGGCTCTTTGATATAAGAACAACATATCAAAACCATTAAACCAATACTTCCTAGAATATCCTTTCTTAGTAGAAATTCTATATCCTCCTTCTGAATGAAAACCATATTGAGCATCTGGTCTTACTTCGTTAAACCAATGAAAATATCCCTGTAAAGCATCAATCTCGCTGGGAAACTCATGATTATAGACTTCATTGGTTTTGTCATACTCAATTTCTTTCTTCTTAGCAGGTATATAATACTTGCCTTTCCTCTTCCACGGTGTTCCCATAAAACTATTTTCGGTCTTAATGTTAGGATGCCAATAAAATCTATGATAGCACCTATTATAGCTATCATAAGCGGAAATACTAATAATTTCACATTTTTCAGCATCTTTCCATCCATTAAAATTCGGAAACACTGGTTCCGCATTCGTTTCAATATCCCAACCAATCCATCTAATAGGAACATAAAAATGTTTTTCCTCTGGCAATTCTTTAATTTCTGGTGCTTTTAACCATCTTTTTTCAAAATCATCTGGAACATTAATATATGGAGTTCTTAACCCCATTTTTTGAATACACATCTTTTCCCATTTTATATCAGAAAGATATGTATGTGTAAAAGACTTTCTTAATTTTCTAACTTCCCAAGGAAATGTAGTATACAAAACTACAGTTTCTTCTCCATAATTAGATTCAGGAGCATCTTCATATTTAGTTATAAATACTGAATCAACATTGAATCCTTTTGAATAAACACTTTCTTGGGATTTTAAAAAACTCTCCCATTCTTTCTTTTCAATATACATCTCAGGAGAGAGATTTTCTTTATCACAAATAAAAACTGTTTTAAAATTCCAATTTTTATCTCTACAAAAAAATAAGAGTATTGGAGAATTATACTTTTCTATATCTGACTTATTGTTATAATATCCATAGTTCATTATTTTAAGATCCATTTTCATGTCTCCATGACAAATAAGAAAGTATAATTAATGCTATACTTGAAATTATTATCCAAATTATCGGGCTTGATTCATACGCAATTATACTGTTTAAAAGAATAACCATGGGTATCAATGCTAATACTATTAAAAAATTGGAAACAATAATTTCCAAAAACGATCTACCCATATTTCTTTTCTTCCCATGCTAGGAATTGTTTTGTTATTTTTCCTTTCCAAATGGCGTGTTTGCCAGGATTTTCCTTTTCGTATTCTTGCGTTCTTGGATTATCTTCTGTTACTTCTTCTTCCTTTATCAATTTTTTTTGATTTTTTATTATTCTTTTTTGTTTCCATGTTTTTAGAATAAGCAAATCACTCAATTTTTTCTTCAGTGTCATATAAAACACCGTCTTTGTCTTGACTTCCAACATTCATTATCTGGTGCATTGTTTTATCAAAAGATTCTAACCTAAGAATTATAGTTTCAGCTCCAGTTTTTCTAAAATTAAGAATAACTTCATCTAATAAATTTGGAACTACTGCTTGTAATGCTGAAAATTTCACTTTAAATTCTATAATTTCTTTTCCAATATCCTCAAATTTTAATAAGTGTTTTGATTGAGTTGTTGAACTTGGTTTTCCACTCCATATTTCAATCTTACCTTTTTCAGATATTATAATAGTATCATTATCTTTTGTTAACTTAACAGCATCAGATACGAATTTGGATAATTCTTTTTTTGTTGTTTTTATCCTCATAGGATAAGTTGTTGAACCTTCTGGAACTGTAAATCTCCAGATTTTCTTATCCACACCAACTTCTTCAAAAGTGTGTGCATTTTTCCATTTAAATAATTCATCTTTTTTATTATATACTTCATCTAATCCTTTATTACCAACTATTCTTCTTTTATACCAATCTCCTTCTTGATTTTCAACATAAATAGCGTTTCCATCAGAACTTATTTGAATTGGTGTTTCTCC
>WOR8_10000615_pt1 | contig 37265 bp, 29 predicted proteins | sample DeeMarSeWOR38_10_FD_19890 | JGI IMG/M metagenome (IMG submission 19890) | reverse complement strand
AAAGCGCTTAAAAATTGTCCCGATGTTGAAACCGTCATTGTCTATCGCCGCACCGGTCAAGAGCTTGATTTAGATTTCGATCGCGAGATCTGGTGGCACGAAGCAATCGCCGACCCCGAGCTGCCATCCTATATTCCTCCCCGACCGATGAATGCCGAAGATCCGCTGTTTATTCTTTATACCAGCGGTAGCACGGGTAAACCTAAAGGGGTTGTTCACACCCATGGCGGCTATCTGCTCTATGCGGCCATGACCAACCGTATCGTTTTTGACCTAAAAGATGATGAGATCTTCTGGTGCACCGCCGACATCGGCTGGGTAACCGGACACAGCTACACGGTTTATGGACCGTTAATTAACGGATTTACCAGCATTCTTTTTGAAGGCGTACCCTCGTATCCGGATTTTGGCCGCTTCTGGCAAATTGTCGATAAATATAAGGTAAATAAATTCTACACGGCTCCCACAGCGATTCGCGCGCTGGCGAAAGAGGGCCCCGCACATATCGAAAAATACGATATTTCCTCCCTCAAGCTGCTCGGGTCCGTTGGGGAACCCATAAATCCGGAAGCCTGGCGCTGGTACTACCATCACGTGGGTCGGGATTGGTGCCCCATTATGGATACCTGGTGGCAGACGGAAACCGGCGGCCATATGCTCACTCCGCTGCCCGCTGTGACCCCGATTAAGCCGGGCTCCTGCTCGTTTCCGTTCTTTGGCGTGGATCCCGTCATTCTTGACGATACCGGGGAACCGGTAAAGTATCCCAATCAGGAAGGTTACCTTTGCATCAAAAAACCCTGGCCGGGCATGGCTCGCACCGTCTACGGCGATCATGACCGGTTCATCGAGACCTACTTCAGCAAGGTGCCCGGTATGTATTTTACCGGTGATGGGGCCAAGCGGGATGAAGACGGTTATTTTTGGATTATCGGCAGAATCGATGATGTCATCAATGTCTCCGGTCACCGCTTGGGAACCGCCGAAATCGAATCGGCTCTGGTGCTGCACGAAGATGTTGCCGAAGCAGCGGTGGTGGGATATCCGCATTCGATAAAGGGACAAGGAATCTATGCCTTCGTCACCTTGAACACCGGCGTATCCAAAACCGATGAATTGAAAAAGGGCTTGGTGCAGCTGGTTCGCTCCGAAATCGGACCCATTGCGACCCTCGACATTATTCAATGGGCCGATGGATTGCCGAAAACCCGCAGCGGTAAGATTATGCGGCGTATTTTGAAAAAAATTGCTGCCGGTGAAACGGAGGATCTCGGAGACCTCTCAACCATTGCCGATCCCAATGTAATCGGCGATCTTATCGAAGAGAGCAGGCTCCTGAAAGGGGATTGAGAAAGAATAGAATCCGAGGATATGATTCCTCCTCGTCCTCGTGCTCGCCTTGGTCCTCGACATGGTTTCGAATAATGCCTCACAATTTTTCGATTTTCGATTATGAGAACGAGAACGACGACGAAACCGATTACGAAAACTGAAAATTAGTACGAGTAATTAAAGGCGCTAGGGCATGCGATGCATTGATAAACAGGGTAAGCTGTTTGAGGTGAAAAAATACAGTCCCGAAGATTACGCCTCCCTTGAAAGCATGTATACAAACTTTTACCCAAAGGGAAAATTTCAAGGTATGCCGCCTTTAAAAGACGATGCCAGTCGCAAATGGATCAAAGGGCTCCTTGAGAACGGAGAAAATCTTTTGGCCTGGCAGGACGGCAAAACTGTGGGGCACCTGGTGGTTTTGCCGGATTTTAAAAAAGGTGATGCGGAATATTTAATCTTTGTCAGCCATCCGAATCGCGGACGGGGAATCGGCAGTGCGCTTACCCGTACTGTGATTCAACACGTCAAAAACCTTGGTTTAAGGTCGATCTGGCTGACTGTCGGTGCCACAAATTTCCGTGCCATCGCGCTTTACAAAAAATTTGGATTCATTTTTTCCAATCCGGATCTTGTCGAAACCGAACGTAAAATGATATTAAGACTGTGAGATGTCCGATGGCATTGAAAACAGGTATTATAAGAGATGACCGATATCTGGAACATATGCCGGGCCATATGCATCCCGAACATCCCAGCCGGCTGAGAGCCGTATACCGCATGCTGGACACCGAATTTCCAAAAGGTCTGGAGAACATTCAACCCGAACCGGCAACCTTGGAAGTGTTGGAACTCGTTCACACATCTTCCTACATTAAAAAAGTTCTGAAAACAGCCGATCACAAATTTACCAGCCTTGCACCGGATACACCCGCCAGTGCCAAAACGTATTTATCCGCATGGCTGGCGGTTGGTGGGTGCCTTAAAGGCCTCGAAGCTCTGGCTTGCGGGCAATACGACATTTGCTTTGCACTGGTAAGGCCTCCGGGCCACCATGCCCTTACAGATCGCGCTGGAGGCTTTTGCATTTTTAATAATTTAGGCATAACGGCAAGGTATGCCCTCAATGAATTCGGATACCAGCGGATTTTGATCATTGATTGGGATATCCATCACGGTAACGGAATTCAAGATTTGTTTTACCGGGAAAAAAGGGTCCTCTATTTTTCTACCCATGACATGCTCCTTTACCCATACACCGGCAATTTGGAAGAAACTGGCAAGGGGTGGGGCGCCGGCTACACCATCAATATACCGCTACCGCGAGACCTGAACGATGCGGATATCCTCCATGTCTATCGGGAAGTACTCACGCCTGTAATCCAGAGATATGTACCGGATTTGATAATGATTGTGGCAGGTTTTGACGCCCACCATGAGGATCCGATCGGCCGAATGAAGTTAACGGAATCCGCCTTCGCAGACTTGACGCGCTTGTTGCTTCATTTGAGAACCGCGGTGAATGATCCGCCAATTCTCTTTGCCTTGGAAGGCGGTTACAGCGACAGAGGGCTTGCCAGTTCGGTTCGAAGTGTTTTTAAGGTATTAGCGTCCCCGGACCTATCCGGAAAAAGTGTGAACAGCGAAACCTCAGCGGGTGCTCGACTCGTAGCAGACGCGCGTCAGATTCACGCGCCGTGCCGAGTGTGGGTAGATACCTAAAAGTAAAATCAACTCCCAATAGAGCGAAAACGCTTAATTAGACACGAGTGGAGCTTTTATGATCAAAGCCAGAATACAGGCCGCCAACCCCGAGGCGAATCTCAACTCCTATACTGAAACATACAAAAGGTTTAATTGGGAAGATGTGGCCAAAGAATTCACCTGGCATCAGACCGGGAAGGTAAACATCATTCATGAAGCGGTTGACCGCTGGGCACAGGATCCAAAAAAGCAAAACCAGATAGCCATCATATTTGAAAAAGGCGCTGAATTAATAAATTATACCTATAGTGTCCTGCGGGAAAAATCCTGCCAATGGGCGAATTTTCTTTCAAAATACGGCTATAATACCGGTGACCGTCTGTTTATTTTTGCACCTTCCTGTCCGGAAGCCTACCTGGCCATGTTGGGTGCCTGCCGCCTGGGGGTCATATTCTGCCATCTTTTTTCTTCCACCAGCTTTGATGAACTTGCCTTGCGCCTTGCCAATGCAAAGCCTCGCGGCATTCTCACGCACCCGGATCTTGTGGAAAGAATGCCGCCGGAGGTCAAGGAATCCGTCAGGCATATATTCCTAACCGAAGGTCCATCACCAGGGTTGTTTCCCGATGAGATCGTCATAGAAGGCTTGCCGGACCAGATGCCCAAAACATGTGATCCGATATGGCTTGATCCGACGGCAGCTCTGTATATGAACTATACTTCGGGCTCTACCGGCCCTCCCAAAGGGATTGTTCACGCTCACAAAGATATGTCGGGCATTCTGATTTCGGCGCGATATGTTCTCGATTTAAAAGATGACACAATGCTTTGGGTGGATGCCGATCCGGCATGGGTGACTGGCACCGTGTATGGTGTCTTCGGTCCCTTGCTGTGCGGGGTAACCTCATTGGTTCAAGGAGACGAGTTTTCAGCTTCAAATTGGTACTGGACTTTAGAAAAGCACTGCGTTTCCGTGTGTTACACGACACCGAAAACCCTCATGAAGCTTAAAGCCGCTGGTGACAACCTGCCGACCCGCTATGATCTATCCTGTCTGCGTCATCTTGCAACGGTTGGAGCGCCGCTGGTTCCCGATCTTTTTTACTGGGTCAGGCAAAATTTAAATCTGTCTCCCCATGACACCTATTGGATGACGGAGACGGGAATGATCAGCCTGTCCAATTATCCATCTATGGATATCAAACCGGGATCTATGGGCAAGCCTTTGCCTGGCATTGAAGCCGGAGTTTTGGATGAGAAAGGGGAGCCCCTGCCGCCGTTGTCCATGGGGGAGTTGGCGTTGAAAAGCGGATGGCCTGCGATGATGAGTGATTTGTGGCAGGACAGCCAGCGCTACCAAAGCTATTTTCGGGTTAAAGGCTGGTTTTTAACCGGCGATATCGTCATCAAAGATGATCAGGGATATTATTATCATCAGGGTCGCAATGATGACCTCATGAAGATCGGCGGAGATAGAGTCATCGGGCCGTTTGAGATTGAGCAAGTTCTCTGCGGGCATCCTGCCGTCGACGAAGCAGCCGTAATTTCCAAAGGCACCGAACCGGGTGAAGGCGTCTCTTACCTAAAAGCATTTATTACCGTCAACCAAAACTATACCCCGTCTGTCCGACTCAATCACGAAATCAAGGCGTTTGTCAAAGCCAATATGGCATCGGATGTCATTGTAAAGGAAGTTACTTTTCTGAATGAGCTGCCCAAAACCCGAAGCGGCAAACTTTTGCGGCGGGTATTGCGGGCCAAAGAGTTGGGGTTGCCCGGCGGTGACGCACTTAAGATGCAAGAGTGATGATGCTCTCAAGAGGACCCAATTTCAGTCTTCATTAATACACCCTCAGACTGTCAACCAAATATACACTTAACGATAGATAAATATCAATTAACTTTACAGTTTATAACGTAATTCATATTCCTCTGCGGGAATTCAAAACTATTGCAAAAAGGAGTTGTAAAATTTAATCCAAATATTGTGGTTGAGGCGTTTGCCTCAAAATTGAAGATATCTATAAAACCCACCTATATCAAAGATACTGCAAGCAGTTAAAAATCAAAATAAAATCAATTAATTACCTTAATTTTTCACCAGGTATTTCTTCCCGACGCAACAAAAACAACCCATTCGGCGTCAATGATTTTCGGGTCGCCCGACTCCTGTTCTAGTGGAGATCGTCCAAAACGACTTGGATGCAAGAATCTACCGCAGACGATTTTCCTCCACCGCGTGACAGGCAACCATGCTTTCCCCGGATGCCCCTGGATGTGGCTGCTCGACTCGGCAGCGCTCATTCGTGGCCGGACAGCGCGGATGGAAAGGACATCCCGATGGTGGATTGATGGGATTGGGCACTTCGCCCGTCACCGGTTGGCGTTTACGGCCCGTCAAACTGAGGTCCGGGATCGTATCCAGCAGCATCCTCGTGTATGGATGCTGCGGTTGGCTGAAGAGTATGCGCTTGGGTGCCACCTCACAAAGGCGGCCAAGATACATGACCCCGACATGATCGGAGATGTGGTGGACAACGGCAAGGTTGTGGCTGATGAACAGATAGGTCAAGCCGAGCCGACGCTGGAGCTCTTTGATCAGGTTGAGAATCTGCGCCTGGACCGAAACGTCAAGTGCAGAGGTTGGCTCGTCGCAAACGAGAAAATCAGGGTTGCTGGAGATCGCTCTCGCGATCGAAATACGCTGACGTTGGCCACCGCTGAACTCGTGGGGATATTTCTCGCCGTCGCTCGGGGAGAGACCCACCTGCAGGAGCAGCTCTGCGACGCGGTTGCGAAGCGCTGCACGGCTCTGCGCTAGCTTGAAGGCCCTGATCGGTTCGGCAATGATGTCTCGCACTCGCCAGCGCGTGTCAAGGCTGGCGTAAGGGTCCTGGAAGATCATCTGCATCCGAGAATGCAATGACGCCCGGGAAAACCGGTGGTTGCGCTGGTTCACAAACTGACCTTCAAAGAGGATCTCACCTCGTGTCGGAGTATAAAGACCAACGATTACACGGGCGACGGTGGACTTTCCACACCCCGACTCACCAACCAGGCCGAAGGTCTGGCCCCGGAGGATTTGAAAGCTGAGCCCGTCTATTGCTTTCAGAACAGGTCTCGGCTGGCGGGTGAATATCCGACTTAGCCATCGGCTCGATAAGGCGAAGTATTTGGAGAGGTCGCGAACTTCAAGCAAAGGTGATGAAGTCAAGGGACCCTGATACGGATCAGTCATTGTTGGTCGTCCCATCGTATTTCCAACATGCAGCGACTTGGTTCGGATTTCCGGTCGGCATCAAGTCGGGCCGCTCTCTCCGACACTGATCAAACGCATCCGGACACCGTGGATTAAAGGAGCAGCCGATTGGGATCTCCTGAAGCCCGGGCATGGCCCCTTTTATATGGGCGAGCTCATCGTTTTCCTCCTCAATGACCGGTATCGAGTCCATCAAACCAACGGTATAGGGATGCTTCGGGTTCTTGACGACGTCTCGTAAAGGTCCGATTTCTGCGATCCGACCTGCGTACATGACAGCCACCCTGTCCGCCGTCTCGGCGATGACTCCCATGTCGTGTGTGATAAGCATGATTGCCGTGCGATGTTCTTGGCACAGGCGCCTGAGAAGAGAAATGATCTGCGCCTGGATGGACACATCGAGAGCGGTGGTCGGCTCATCGGCAATAATGAGGCCCGGCTTGGCACAGAGGGCCAAGGCGATGACCACGCGCTGGCGCATCCCCCCGGAGAACTCATGGGGGTAAGAGTCGATACGGCGCTCCGCCGCCGGGATACCGACTTCATTGAGCAGATCGATAGCTCGGTCTCGGGCTTGAGAGGTGGTGAGGTCGGTATGAGTGGTGATCGTCTGGACGAGCTGTCGGCCGATCGTGTACAGAGGATTCAGGCTGGTCAGCGGGTCCTGAAAAATGACGCCTATCTTGGCACCTCGAATCCGGCGCATCGCCTCGTTCGGCAGTCCGTTGATTCGCTGCCCTTGAAGTCGGATGGTTCCATGGGCAATTTGCCCCGGTGGCTCCAGCAAGCCGATAATGGCAGCACCGGTGATTGACTTGCCCGCACCCGATTCCCCGACGACCCCCAGTACCTCACCCTGATCTATCGAGAATGAGATGTCATCTACCGCAACCAGAACGCCGCGGCGGGTCGGAAATTCGATGCGCAAACGGTCAACTTCAAGCAATGCCATGTGATTATCGCAGTTTCGGATTGAAGGTGTCTCGCAGCCAATCGCCGATCAGGTTTACCGAGAGCACGAGCACAACGAGGGCCACTGCTGGAAAGATGGTGATCCACCATTCACCGGAAAACAGAAAGTCATTGCCAATGCGGATAAGTGTTCCGAGAGACGGTGTGGTGGGAGGCACCCCGACCCCGAGGAATGACAGAGTCGCCTCGATGATGATGGCAAGTGCCACGCCGATTGTGGCCATGACCAAGGTTGGCCCCATCACGTTCGGCACGATGTGGCCCAACATAATCCTCACAGGATGGATACCGATAATCCGGGCCGCCGCAATGTACTCCTTGTTCCTTTCGACCATAGCGCCACTGCGCGTCACTCGTGCATATTGGGGCCAAGCGGCAATGCCAATCGAGAAAATTAGGACATAGATAGCCATCTCCTCTTGCAGCTCCCGTGGCAGCGTGGTCCGCGCCACCCCGTCGACCAATAGAGCAATCAGAATCGGAGGAACCGTTAGCTGGGCATCGGCCAGTCGCATAGTCACGACATCGAACCAGCCTCCCACATAGCCGCTCACCGTCCCTAGGGTGATCCCGATGAGCATAGACAAGAGTACCGCGAAAAAACCTACAATGAGGGATATCCGATTGCCAAACATAATTGTCGAGAGAATGTCACGCCCCTGGTCATCCGTGCCGAGGGGATACTTCCATGTACCGTCCTCAAGCCAGACGGGTGGTGTGAAAGCCTCCATGAGATCAAGGCTGGCCGGATTGAAGGGATCGTGTGGGGTAAGCCATGGAGCAAAGATAGAGGCGAAAACAATAACAAAGGTCGTAAATGCGGCTAACATCGTCACGGGCGATCGAGTGAAACTATAGAAGACGTCATGATCGGCGACCTGTCTTACCCAGTGGCCGAATCCCCCTTTCCTGCCCGAGGTGCTGTTGATCGTCATGTTCGGTCCACGTTCAACCAATGGTCACGGTCCTTTCGATCCGCAGTCTCGGGTCTACAACGAAATACAGCAAATCGACAATGAGATTTATAATCACAAAAAAAAGAGCGACCAGGACCATATAGGCGGCCATGATCGGAACATCCGCAAAGTGCACAGCCTGGATGAATAAAAACCCCATGCCGGGCCACTGGAAGACCGTCTCGGTAATGATGGAAAAGGCGATCAGGGAACCGATCTGTAATCCGGTGACCGTAATGACGGGCACGAGGGTGTTCTTAAGCGCGTGTCCGAAGTTTATTGCCCTGTCTGTAAGCCCTCTGGCCCGGGCGAACTTGATATAGTCGGTCAAAAGTACTTCCATCATCTCGGACCGGACGATTCGCAGGATCAGCGTTAGCTGATAGAGACAAAGCGTGATTGAAGGCAGGATAATGGCTTTCCAGCCGCTGGCCGTGAGAAAACCAGTGGTCCAGCTGCCGGTGATCTTTACGACTTCACCGCGGCCATAGGACGGCAAGAGATTCAGGGAGACCGAAAAGACGTAGATCAGCAGGATGCCAATGACAAAGGTCGGCAAGGACACGCCAGCCAGGGAGCTGGAAAGGATCAAGCGGCTGAGCCAGGTGTCTCTGTGCAAGCCGGTGTAAATGCCAAGGGGAATGCCCAAAGCAAGGGCCAGAATCGCCGAGGTAAAGACGAGCTCCAAGGTTGCAGGGAGTCGTTCTGCAATGAGATCCTTGACGGGTCGCTGTAGCCGGTACGAGATTCCGAAATGACCCTCAAGAGCGTGAGCTACGAACCGACTGAACTGAACGACGACCGGATCGTTGAGCCCCAAACGTTCACGCAATGCCTCACGGTCCTCGATGGTGGCCTCTTGACCGACCATGTTATTGACGGGATCGCCGACATAGTTAAACAGAACAAAGGAGATGAAGGCCACGAAGAGCATCACCCCCGCGGCCTGGAACACGCGCTTTAATACATAGAGAATCATGGTCTAAAAGCAGTTTAAAGGCATCCACAGCAGCCCGGGTTGAGCCTGGGCCACCAATTGTGTTTGAGGTATCAGCTACTTCAGACGGGCCCAACGAAACTGGGGCTGATCGTTGGGCTCCATGGGCATTTCGAGCCTCTTGCTCATACCCCAAGCGATCACCTGATGGTGAAGCGGAATGTAGACCTGCTCTTCAGTAATGATTTCCCATACTTCTCTGATCATCTTATCCCGCTTGCCCAGATCCATCTCGACTTCCATGGCCCTGGTCAGCTCATCGACGCGCGGGTTGTGATACATGGACCCGTTCCATGGCCCCTCGGAGTCGAGGAGATAGGTGAACACATAATGGGAATCTAGAGTGGCCACGCCCCAGCCCAGCATGTAAAAATCGGTTTTCCGGCCGGTGATCTTCGGGAAGTGAAGAGTCTTGGGTTGAGCGACCAGGTTCACATTGATGCCGATCTTGCCGAGCATCCCAACAGTGGCCTGGCAGATCTTCTCATCGTTGTTGTACCGGTTGTTGGGGCAGTCGAGCGAGACCTCGAAGCCGTTCGGATAGCCGGCCTCTGCCAGGAGCTTTTTGGCCTTCTCCGGATTGTAGGGCGGACGCTGCTTGTCAAGGTCCTCGGGGTAGCCGTGAACGCCTGGCGGGGTCATAACGTTCGCGGGAACCGACATTCCACGCATGACCTTCTTGTGGATGGCGTCGATATCTATGGCCATATGCATGGCTTTGCGCACCCTCGGATCTTTAAACGGATTTTTCCCTTTGATATTCGATGAGCGCAGCTCTTTGATGCCTTGATCCACGCCGTAGAAGATTGTCCGAATCTGGGCGGTCTGTTGAACCTTGAGATCGGGATTCTTTTTTATTCGTCCCAGATCCTGCAGTGGCGGGTCCAGAAGGAAGTCGATCTCGCCGGAAAGAAGTGCGGCAACGCGGGTCGCAGCGTTGGTGATGGGCGTGTAAATGATCTTGTCGATGTTATGAGGGTTCTGCTTCAGGCCCCACCAGTTGGGATTTTTGACCAGAATCGTTTTGATGTCAGGCTCACGAAGCTGGAGCATGAACGGACCGGTGCCATTTGCATGCCGAACAGCATAGGTCTCCTCTTTGTCCTTAAAGCTCGTCGCCTCCATTACACCGTGCTTCTCACACCACTTCTTGGACATGATGAAGACGTAGGTCAGTTGATCCGGCAGGATGGGGTTGGGCCCGGATGTGATGAGTTGGATCGTGTAATCGTCAATGATCTTCGTTTCTACAACGCTTTTGATGTAATTCCTGAATTCGGATGTTTCACCATTTGCCCGCTTGACGGTGAATGCCACGTCCTCGGCAGTGAACGGTGTACCGTCGTGGAAGCTAACGCCCTTTCGGAGCTTAAACTCCCATGTCGTGGGATTGACGATCTTCCAGCTTACGGCCAAAGACGGCTCCTTCTCCAGCTTCCAGTTTCGATTGATCAGTGCCTCGTACACCTGGGTACTCGCGCCGATCGTCGGAGATTCGTTGGCTGAATGCGGATCGTAAGTTAGGGGATCACCCTGGCTGGCCCAGCGAAGCACATTCTCTGCCGTCGCCGGAGTAACCATAACGCACGCCAGAAATACCACGAAAATGCCTTTGAAAATGAATCCTCTCATATTGGCCTCCTCTCTGGGTTGGTTTTCGTCTTCGGAAATGATGAACACGTTTGAAATCGTGTGTTTTGGGGCCCGGGAATGAAGATACATGTCCGGCTGGAAGACGAAGTGAATGGCGACGGAACCATGAAACCGTCCTCTACGGGTGTTTCAGGTTCGCTTTCGCCGAGGCGTTGCACCATGTTCAGTGGCTGATAAGGCCCCATTCCCATAACCATTCTCGTTCTTCTTTTTTCTGACCATCACCTCCTTTTCTACCTTTCATTTAGATTAGGCAGCCGCTATTGGAAGTAGTCGTATCTTCCCGAGTTGCTTCGGTGAGATCATGAATCCGCAAAGTCAAGAGGCAACCACGACGAGCCTCAATCCTGTTTTGCCGATAACATAGTCGCTATACAATGTCAACATCAACCAAGGCTGCGGCGGAATGCAGCCACGCTGAGACAATATCATCTCAAAGGGACTCTGTCGCGTGGATTATTTCTCAACCTGATAATAGGAACTCAGATATGTGATGCCCAGGTGTGGCAAAAACAGGATTGTGTATCAAGCTGGGAGTCGATACTTCATCTTGTGGAGGCACAAAAAGGGCAAACCAAAAGCAAGCTTCCTAAAAAAACTTGATGTTGATTTGCCGAATTGACCCAAAATGGTAAAAAATTCAATGCGTTAAGGTGCATCTGTTCGGTATCGACCGCCATGTAAAACCTTATCTAAAAAGCTATTGAAGCCAAAAATCAGTCGGTGGGAGCCGAGAACACTAATCGTCGCAGGCTAACCAATGATATACAGGTACTTTTCACAATTATGTTAAAATCAACCTACCACGTTTTTGCAGATATTCATATCAATTGCGAAAGAAATGAGATGATGTGCTTACTGCTATCTATACGTATCCTACTGTATACAATTTAATCTTTTAAGTAGGCATTTAGGCTACGCACTAGTTAGGAATTAACAAAAAAATTCCAATTGTTGTCAATTTCCCTTGACAAAGAATAAATATAAAACCTAACTACTTTGATTCCGGCTCGTCAGGGTTACAGAGTTAGGGCATGGAGATTTTTTAGTACTATTAGCAAAATATTGACATTATTTAAAGAACGGAGGTGTCTTTATGGTAACCATTCATGACTATGAACTGTATATGCCGGCAAGGGTGATGTTTGGCGTGGGCATTTCAGCCAAAGCCGGGGAAGTGTTGAAAGATCTGGGTGCGACCAAAGTATTGGTCGTTACCGATCAAGGCGTTGTCGGTGCCAATCTCCTTGACAACATTCTGCCCTCGCTGGAAAAAGCCGGTTTGTCTTATAACGTATTTGACAAAGCTCTACCGGATGCACCCTTGAGTAAAATTCAGGCAGGACTAAAGATTCAAAAGAAAGAAGGCAGTGATTATCTGTTGGGTGTCGGCGGCGGCAGTTCCATCGACACGGCTAAAGGTATCGGGTGTCTGGCCACTAACCCAGGCCCGCTTCCGAATTACGAAGGCCCCGAGAAGTATAAAAATCCGCCTCTTCCCAGCGTGGCGGTTCCAACCACCGCCGGTACGGGCAGTGAGACCAGTTTCGGTGCGGTGGCGTTTGACGAAGAAAGACAATATAAGTTTTCGTTTCGCAGCGCCATGCAAATTCCAAAAGTGGCACTACTGGATCCGCTGCTTCTGAAAAGTACGCCTCCCCGACTGGCAGCAGCATCCGGATTGGATGCCTTGTCTCACTGTATTGAAGCTTACACGTCAGACTGGTCCACGCTGATTACTGATGCGTACTGCAAGCAAAATTTCTACCTCATCGGGCAGTATTTGCGACGATTTGTGGCAGATGCATCAGACCTTGAAGCGGCCGCCGCTATGCTGCAATCAAGCACGATGGGTTCTTTGGCCTTTAATACCGCCCGGCTCGGACTGGATCACGCGATGGGGCATCCGTTGGGCACCCATTTTCATCTTCCCCATGGAATTGCTTGCGGAATCTTACTCCCCCCCGTGATGCGTTACAACTTGATGTCCTGTCCCGAGCGTTACATCGACATTGCTGTTGGACTGCAAGGAATGGTGCAGGGAGATCTAAAAATGGAAAAGGCCTATTGCGCTGTGGAAGCCGTAGAGTGTTTGATTCAGGATTGCGGTGTGGAGGTGGATTTTAGCTCCTATGACATCACCGAAGAACTTCTTTCCACCATGGCTGACGAAACCCTGCAGTCCGGATTTCAGCTCAGCAATCCGCGTAAGGCCAGCAAAGAGGATGTGATCAATATTTTCAGAGATCTGTTCAAAGGAAATCAGATAAATTAGCCTGGGCCGGATGCAGTGCATCCGGGCCGAATATTTTAGCGGTTTTATTTTTCAGGCTTATGTTTTGTGTTCTTGCTTGGACAAAATCCTATGTGTTAATGATGTGTGAGTATTTCATGAAACGAATATCTTGATGAATGGAATTTTAAAGGTTATAGATCAAAATTATGACAACGCCTACATATAAATCCTGGCCATTTAAGGAAGCCAAAAAGTTGCTTAAACGTTTTCCGGGACCTCCAAATATTCCTGTTAGGTTTGAAACCGGTTTCGGTCCCAGTGGTATGCCTCATATCGGTACATTTGCGGAGGTTGCTCGCACGACATGGGTACGCCATGCCTTTGAATTTTTAACCCAATGGCCCACCCAGCTTATTGCATTTAGCGATGATATAGATGGATTGAGAAAAGTACCTTTAAACATGCCGCAACAGGAAATGTTGGCCGAAAATTTAGGGAAACCTTTATGTCATATACCCGATCCGTTTGGTGAGAGTGAAAGCTACAGCGCATATATGAACAAAAAATTAAATGAATTTTTAGACAGTTACAAATTTGATTATACGTTTCAAAGTTCTTATGAAGCCTATACCAGAGGTGATTTTAATGAAGGCTTAGCCATAATTCTCCAAAAGGTTGACGAGGTCAAAGCTATTATTCTCCCAACAATGAGTGCAGAAAAACGGGTGGATTGGTCTCCGTTTTTTCCAATTTGTGAAAAATGCAGCCGAATTAACAGCACCCGGGTGATAGATTATCACCCTGAAAATAATACAATTAACTACATATGCGATCGAGAAGAATGGCCGGTAAAGAGCTGTGGCCATAAAGGTACGGCCTCAATCTTTAATGGCAATGTCAAGGTGGGCTGGAAAATAGACTGGGCCCTGCGCTGGTATTCCTATGACATTGCATATGAGATGTATGGAAAAGATTTAATTGAATCGGCAAAGCTTTCCGGCAAGATTGTCCGTCTAATGGGCAAACAGCCCCCGATCGGTTTGTTTTATGAACTCTTTCTGGACGAGGAGGGGCGGAAGATTTCTAAGAGTGTCGGTAAAGGATTAACGATAGATTCCTGGATAGGCTACGCGCCTTTAGAGTCTCTGTTGTACTTTATTTTTCAAAATCCCAAACAAGCTAAACGGCTGTTTTGGGGGATTGTACCAAAGTCGGTTGACGACTACCTTTCCGGCCTAAATAATTATGAAATATTGGATTCAGAGAAGCAACCGGATTCGACAATTTGGCATCTTTTTAATAAAGGCGCTAATGTCCCTTCTTACAGGACTTCAACCAATTTTTCATTGATCAATAACCTTATCTCTGCTGTGGGAGCCGATGATATCGATTTAATTTTAGAATACCTCAAACGATATGATTCAGCGCTAGAAGAATTTGCCACCATCATAGAAGATTTAGTGAAGAAAGCGATGAATTACTACAGAGATTTTATTTTACCGAATAAGAAATATCGTACTCCTAATAAAGAAGAAAAAAAGATGCTGAAAAAGCTGCGTGATGAACTCGCAAAATATGAAGGCAATGATGAAAACGAACTTCAATCTATCCCATTTAATGTAGCTCGAATGTTTAATGAATCTCCTAACGATTTTTTTAAGCTGTTTTATGAGGTTGTTTTTGGTCAAGAGCGTGGACCACGCTTTGGAACATTTGTTCAGCTTGTGGGAAAAGATAAGGCGCTAAGTTTATTGGATACAGTTTGCAGCATCTGAAGCCGTTACACAATTCAAAATCTTTACTTAATCCGCCTCCAAAAAGTGATTTCTTATCAATTTTCTCCACCCACAGCCAAGCACAGTCGATCCAAAATCCAAAAAAATCAGTACAATACATGTTCTCTTGACAAATCTGAGACGCTCCTCTATGGTACTCAAAATTCTCATTACCGGGTAAAGAAGGGAGGTTACTGCCGAAACAGGAAAAAGATTAACTGCCAAACGAAGTCATTTTCAGAAAGGAGGTCGTGTCATGAAAAAAATCGCATGGGTTGTTATGATTGTTTTTTTCTCAATTTTCTTTGTCTTCGCTGCAAGCCAAGCGAAGCCATTTAAAATTGCCGCAATTTTTCAGACCGCCATTGAGGAACCGTGGGATGGCGTGATCCATCAGGCCTGTCTTAAAGCCAAGAAAGAAATGGGCAACATCGAATATGAGTTCACCGAGAAAATAGCCGCCGCTGATTTTGAAAAGGTGCTAAGGGAGTATGCGGAAAGAGGATTTGACCTGATCGTGGGCGACGCCTTTCTGGCGGGCGAAGAACCGGCAAGAAGGGTCGCCAAGGATTATCCTGAAATCGCCTTTGCCTTTGGCTCGGAGTTCGGCCCGGTTGCACCGAATTTCTCTGTCTTTGATAACTGGATTCACGAACCATCCTATCTGTGCGGTGTGATTGCCGGCAGGCTCACTAAGACCAATACACTCGGCGTAGTTGCGGCTATACCTATTGGAGAGGTAAACAGACTGGTGAATGCCTTCAAGGCCGGTGCCCTTAAAGTCAATCCGAAAGTTAAGGTTAAAATCTCTTATATTGGCGGTTGGTTTGATCCTCCTAAGGCCAAGGAGGCCGCGATCGCCCAGATTGAAGCCGGCGCGGATCTGATCTTTGCCGAAAGGTTCGGAGTCTTTGAGGCCTGTAAAGAAAAAGGCGTACTTGCTTTCGGCAACATGTCGGATCAGAATGCACTCGCGCCGGAGGTGGTGATCACGGGCCCCGTCTGGGATATGTATCCTACCATTGAGTTCTGCATTGAGATGGTCAAGAAAAAAGCCTGGGTGTCTATGGATCTCGGGGAATGGTCCATGATGGCAAAAGGGGGTGCCCGACTGGCGCCGTTTCATTCTTTTGAAAAAACACTGCCTGCGGCTCTAATAAAAGAAGTTAGGGATCTTGAGCAAAAGATTCTTAACGGAACATTCCGTGTTCCAGTTGACGAACAAAAGCCGATTTCGGATTAGTATTAAATTGTTGGGTTTCGCCCTTTGAAAACTTAAGTTTGCAGATAGCCAATTTTAGAAGGTTGGGTTGATCCGCCGATGGCGGATCAACCCAACATATTATCTGACAAATTGAGTTTTTAACTCAATTGAGGTGTTTGATGACAAATCCCAACCAGCCCGTCGTGAGAATGTCCTCGATCACAAAACATTTCCTGGATGTCACCGCCAACAAGAATATTACCTTCAACCTCTATCCCGGGGAAATCTGCGCATTGCTGGGTGAAAACGGCGCGGGTAAAACCACGTTGATGAATATCCTTTTTGGGTATTACACCTGTGATGATGGAGAGATTTTCATAAAAGGGGAAAAAGTCAATCTCTCTGCTCCAAAGAATGCGATTTCCCGCGGCGTGGGTATGATTCATCAGCACTTCGCGCTGGTCCCTTCACAGACCGTACTTGAAAACATCATTATCGGTACGGACTCCGGAAAAGGCATTTTTCTTGATCTCAAATCAGCTCGGCAGGAGCTCCTTGAGCTGCAAGAACGCTTCGGACTCCAGATTGATCCGGATGCCAGGGTGTGGACCCTGTCCGTGGGTGAACAACAGAAAGTAGAAATTCTCAAAGCCTTATATAGGGATGTGGACATTCTCATTATGGACGAACCTACGGCTGTGCTCGCCCCTGCTGAGACCGTGGATCTGTTCAGTACCTTGAGATCACTTGTCAAAGAGGGGCGATCGGTTGTCTTCATATCCCATAAATTAAATGAGGTGATGGACATATCCGACCGCATCGTGGTCCTGAGAGGCGGCCAGGTGGTGGCGGAAAGAAAGACCGCCGAGACAAACACCAGGGAGCTGGCCAATCTTATGGTGGGTAGAGATCTTCTGGAGATCATCGAGAAAAAGACACTTAATGCCGGTCAGCCTGTACTTCAAATCGAAAATCTCAATGCCTTAAACGATAAAAAACTTTTGGCGCTAAAGAACCTCAACCTTGTTGTCAGACAAAATGAGATTTTGGGGATGGCCGGAATTTCCGGAAATGGTCAGAAAGAACTGTCCGAAGTACTCTTCGGATTGCGGGATCCAACAGATGGAATTATAAAAGTAAACAGCGTACCCCTTAAATTCGGAAGCCCGGCATCGACCATTCAATTGAAAATGGGAAGAATCCCGGAGGATAGAATTGACACAGGTCTTTTGATGGATCTTACCGTTGAGGAGAATTTGATTTTGGAAAATCATTCTTCTTCCGAGTTTCATCGTTATGGTTTGATGAAAGCCGGAAGAATCCAGCAGTTTAGCGAAGATTTGATCAGTGCATACGGCATCATGACCGCCGGCAGAGACGCCGTGACCAAAAGTTTATCCGGCGGAAACCTGCAAAAAGTGATGCTGGCCAGAGAGCTTGCTGGAAGCCCAACGGTTGTCGTCGCCTCCCAGCCCACACGCGGCCTCGATGTTGGGGCCATGGAGTATATCCATCAGAGAATTCTGCAGGAGCGAGAAAGAGGAGCGGGCATTCTCCTGATTTCCGAGGATCTGGATGAGATATTTGCGTTGAGCGACCGCATCGCCGTACTGTTTGAAGGAATCATTATGGGCGAAGCCTTTGGTGAGCAAACCTCCCGAGAGCAAATCGGACTTTGGATGAGCGGGGTAAAAACGTGATCAGTTTCAGGATCGTAAAACGCGAACCGCTGCCGGGATGGGCAAAAGTTGTTATTCCGATTGCTGCGATTATTGTTACGCTGATTCTGTCTGCCATTCCGATCCTTATTGCCGGGGGGCATTTGTGGAAATCCTATTATTACCTGTTTTATGGCGCTCTGGGCACGCGCTTCAACCTTCTGGAGACCTTTGTTAAATCCAGCCCACTTTTATTGACAGGGCTGGCGGTGGCCTTTGCCTTTCGGGCCAAATTCTGGAATATCGGGGCGGAGGGGCAACTGCTTGCCGGTGCCTTAACGGCCACGGCACTGGGTGTTTCTCTGGGCGGTGTCCCCCAGCCGCTGGTGTTGCCGATTATTATTATCGCGGGTTTCGTTGCCGGGGGTATCTGGGCCTCAATTCCGGCGCTTCTCAAGACCAAACTGAAAGTGGATGATGTGGTTTCTACCCTGCTTTTGAACTATGTCATGATCCACATCATGGGCGCCCTGCTTTTCGGGCCGCTGCAGCAACCCGGCTCGAGCTGGCCCAGGTCATCGGCGATCATCAAGGCCGCCTGCTATCCCATTCTCCTGGCCCGATCGCGTTTTCATATGGGAATCCTGCTCTCTTTATTCGCCGTATTTGTCATATGGTTCATCAATAAGAAGACCACTTTTGGGTATCGGTCCAAGGCCGTCGGTGTCAACGTTAGAGCCGCTCACTTCGGCGGCATCAATACCACGTCAGTGATTCTATGGACAGCCCTCATATCCGGTGGCCTGGCGGGTCTTGCAGGGGTGGGAGAGCTCTGCGCGATTCAGTATCGTCTTATTATGGATATCTCCCCCGGTTACGGGTATTCCGGGATTGTTATCGCCATGCTGGGCAACCTGCATCCTGTCGGTGTGCTTTTTTCTTCTCTTTTTTTCAGTGTTATCATTGTCGGCGCACAGACCATGAGCCGGATGACCGGCGTTCCAACGTATATCGCCGAGGTAATCCAGGGGATGGCGCTGATGGTAATGCTCATTTTTCTGCTTTTTACGGAATACAAAATAAGGCTGATGCGCAAGTAATGGGTGAGATGCTTAATATCGCTTTTATTTCAGGGCTCATCGGGGCAACGATGAGAATGGCTACCCCGATTATCTTTGCAACCCTGGGGGAGATCCTTGCAGAGCGATCCGGTGTGCTGAATTTGGGCATCGAGGGAATCATGCTGATGGGCGCCATGACCGGGTTTCTGGTCACCTTTGCCTCGGGCTCAATTTGGCTTGGCGTGCTTGCCGCCGCCGTTGTGGGCATGCTTCTGGGACTGCTCATGGCGTTTCTGGCCGTAAATCTGGGTTTAAGTCAGCATGTTTCAGGCCTGGGCATTACGCTGTTTGCAACCGGCCTTGCCATGTTCATCTACCGGCTGCATTTTGGTTCCCCCACCGTACCGCCGATCATACAACCGTTCAAACAGATTACTTTACCGGTTCTTTCGAAGATCCCGCTGATCGGCCCGGGTCTCTTCACGCAATATTCATTGACCTATATCGCTTGGCTCCTAATTCCGGTCATGTCGATTCTGCTTTACAAAACCAAGATCGGATTAAAGATCAGGACGGTGGGTGAGAATCCGGTGGTCGCCGACACCGTCGGGGTAAATGTAATCCTGACCCGCACCCTTTGCCTGGTTGCCGGCGGAGCACTGATGGGTATCGGCGGGTCCTTCCTCACTTTAGCCCATCAGAACATGTTCCTGATCGATGTGATTGGCGGCAGAGGATGGGTCGCCATTGCCATGGTTATTTTTGGAAACTGGGATCCGTTCAAGGGCACACTCGGGGCTCTTATTTTTGGTTTCCTGGATGGGCTTCAGCTAAGACTGCAAGGGATGGGAATCGCGATCTCCTTTCATGTTTTCCTGATGATTCCATATCTTTTGACGATTATCGCCCTGATAGGTGTTTCTAGAAGGGCTGCTGTTCCTGCAAGTCTGCTCAAACCCTATCGCAGAGAGGAGAAGGGAGGGTAAATCGGAGCCGGCTTGAAGGTCAAACAGGTTAGCACACCATTGTCCAATGCGATGAATCTGTTTAGCAGCAAGTAATAAAGAATTTTTATCACAAATAACACAAACAAAAACCTTGAGGCATCCATGTTGGATCTTATTATTCGAAACGCCAACCTACCGGACGGACGAACGGGCGTCGATATCGCCATACAAAACGGTTCCATTGTCGATGTTGGACATCATTTCGATGCTCAAGCAAACCGGGAAATCGATGCAACCGGCCTGCTGGCGACACCGCCTTTCGTTGATAGTCACTTTCACATGGATTCAACCCTGACCTATGGTCAACCGCGCGTGAATAGGAGCGGCACGCTGCTGGAAGGCATCGAACTTTGGGGAGAGTTAAAACCGCATCTCACCGTTGAAAACATCAAAGCCCGCGCCATGACACTTTGCCATTGGGCCGTTGCCCGCGGCACCTTAGCCCTCCGCAGTCACGTGGACGTCAACGGCGATGGACTGCTGGCCGTAAATGCCCTATTAGAGGTGCGCGAGGAGATCAAACCGTATATCGACTTACAATTGGTGGCTTTTCCTCAGGATGGGTATTTTCGATACCCCCCCAGCGTGGCAAACCTGGAGCGGGCTCTGGATCTGGGCATCGATGTGGTTGGCGGAATCCCCCATTTTGAGAAAACCATGGCGGAAGGTGCCGCTTCCGTGAAGGCCCTGTGTGAACTGGCAGCCGACCGCGCACTGCGTGTGGATATGCACTGTGACGAAAGTGACGACCCCCACTCACGCCATATCGAAACATTGACCTTCCATACCCAACGTTTAGGACTTCACGGCCGGGTCACCGGTTCGCACCTCACCTCCATGCATTCCATGGATAACTATTATGTCAGTAAGCTGTTGCCTCTTATGGCGGAGGCCCAGATTCACGTCGTGGCCAATCCACTGATTAATATTACGCTTCAGGGACGCCATGATACCTATCCAAAAAGACGCGGGATGACACGGGTCAAAGAGCTCATGGAAGCCGGCGTCAACGTGGCCTTTGGCCACGATGCGATGATGGATCCCTGGTACAGCTTCGGCTCGTACGACATGATTGAGGTTGCCCATATGGGCCTGCACGTGGCACAGATGACCGGCGTTGACCAAATACGACAGATATTTGAGGCGGTGACTTATAACGGTGCCAAGGTTCTGGGGCTTGAAGGCTATGGGCTCGAGCCGGGGTGCAATGCGGATATCGTGATACTTCAGGCCAGGGATCTACAAGAAGCCCTGCGATTGAAGCCAGCCAGACTGTTCGTGATTCGTCGTGGAATGATCATTGCCGAAACGCTGCCGGTGATTAGCCGGTTGAATCTGGAAGATAAAACGATCGAGGTGGACTTTCGCAGATAAGATTTAGGCGATTATCAGCACATGATCGACAAAATTCTTGTCGAAAAGGTGAAATCAATATTGAAGCTAGATTGTTTCCAATGCTGTTTACTTCGGGCTCGTCCGAGTCAGGGGGTAAGATAACGCGCCACGTGCCTGAAGACCGCCGGGTGTGAAGCTGCAAGCTGGGTGAGGAATTGCTCTGAACGCACGATCGGGCTCCAGAGCGAAAAATCTTCCCGGTCAAAGTCCATGCCCACAGCCAGCATGTCGCTGAGTGTCTCCATGAGGTGTTCTTCGGGCTTGTAGATCGAATCGCCGATGTCACCCACCCAGCACAATGGCGTGCCCTGGTAGCGGTCGTGCAAATCCTGGTAAAAATGACGCGTTACGATGGTGCGCGGCTGAAGGCCAAGATCCGTAAAAGGCAGAGACACACCCTTTTCAGCCACCTCAATCAGAGCTCCGTTAAAGACGGGGATGAGTTCAACCCCTTGATTGCGACATATGCGGTAAATCCCCTCCAATCCCTCGAGGCTGGCGCAAACCGGAAAAAGGAAAATCTTGTCAGGCCGGTGATGCTGCAACGCCTCCTCAACGAAATAAGTTAATGTTTGGCCGGAGGCGATGCATTCTTCCATGATAATCCAGGTTTCGTCTTGCCACCACTCGCCCACAAAGGAGCTTTCCACGATGTTCCATCCGCGAAAAACCGAGACGTCTTCAACGCGGGTGAGCTTTATGTAGGTGGTGTCCAGGAGTCGGGAGCGCTGAAGCGGAGGATCGGCGTCCAGCAGATCAAGGGGTCGGCCGCCCCAGAGGATGACAAATTGCGCGACTCTCCCGTCGAACCTCCGTTCGAAAAGACGAATCATTTCGTGGCCGATCTCCTTGATCATCAGAAATTTCTCAGCCCCACAAGCCTGACGGTTGAGTAAAAATTCCTCGCCGAGCCCTCTGCCGGGGAAATCAGCCACGTAGATCTTCTCCGGGAGACTCCTGTCTCGGAAAGCTTCGTGCTGAGTAATCCCTTTCACGAGCCATATATCCTTACCACCACGCGACATCACGATCTCCCCAACATCTTCGAGGAAGATCCGGTCCTCATCCGCCTTCATGAGTTTCCTCCTTTTTCGGCTTATTCTGCAGCGTTGCCCATCAGCTGCCTAGAATTCGCTTTTTCTGAGGGGAATATAGGATATTGATAATTTTGTGTCAAATCAAGATTCCTATCCACCGGTGTTCCATAAAAGTAAGCTCATCAATCTTAAATGTTCCCTTGACTACCTCAGGATCTTTAAGGCAGCCCAGCCTCCGGCGCTGCGAATGAGACCACCGCCGGTGAGGTCCGGACTTTTGCCCAGTGCAATTCCCTCGGTGTCGGCGATTAAAGCTAAGCGCATATATCGTTGGCAGCCGTATCATAGAAAGTTATATTTTCATGAGTGTCCCAATTTTTATTTAATTTGACACTACCGTAGTTTTGACCATCTAAGTGGGGAATGTAGAGGGAACAGATCAATTGGGCTGCTCTCTATTTGGGGGATTTTTCTACTAATAATTGAAGATCGTAATCTTGTCGCTTAAGGCCATGAAAGGATAACGTGGCATTTCAGGACGATCGAAATCTTTTACAGCAAATCCACGCCATTTTTCCCATTCTTCTGCAATGGACAGACTTTTTATTTCTTTGGAAAAATCCCGCGAAAGGATCTGAAATTTTAAATCCGAATAAAATACTTTGTTCTTCGGACCGGAGTCTGCAAGGGGATTTTTGTCACTCAGAAGGCGCTTAAATGAATACATCAAGATGTCATTAAAACCGTCGCCGTCATAATCGTGAAGACCCACAAACCGGATTTCCCGGGAGGTTGATTTTGTATTTAGGGATTTTTTTTGCAACAGGTTCAATCGATCATCCATCTTGAATAGATTTCCGTTTTTATCCGCTGCATACAGGTACTGCCTGATATTTCCGCCAGATCTTGCGGCAATCATACTTAAAATCGAATTTTGAGTATCTAATTGTCCAATAATTTTGCCGGATCTTGAAATTTTAAAAACCGCGCCTTCATCCTCCCGGTAACCGTATGCCGTATATTTGTGTGCGTATAAACCTTGATTCCCATCCCCCTGCAAGTCGGCCAGCAGGACACGGACGCCGGTGTAATATGTGCCGATCCGGGTGACCCAGTTTGTCTTCCCATAACCGTCAACACTGATGACATAGGCATTCATGTCACTGGTTTTATTATGCAGCTCGTGATTTCCATCGAAAGGGCTGAAGGTACCAATGATGATGTCGGGGCGATCTCCGTCTTTTTCCCAAATGACGATATTTTGTGGGCTGGGTCCGATAGTATAACGCCACAACTCTCTTCCACGCTGATCGTATACGATGATGCCGCGGGGCTTCAAAGCGGATCCGGCACTGGTAATGGCGATAATTTCCTTATCGCCGTCTTTATCAATATCTGCCAGCTTGGCCATTTTTCCCCCACCGTCGGGTTTACCCCGGTAATATCGGGTGATTTTTCTGGTATGATGCCAAATTTTTTCGCCCTGATGATTTAAGAGAAGAAGGTGCACTTTGTCATAGTCTAAGGCCGTCAACCCAATAGCCGGTTGCGCATTCCAGTCATCAATCAAATTTAAAGAAATTGGAAAATTAAATGTCCTTTTCCAAAATACCTTACCTTCAGACTTAAAAACGTAAAGGTTGTTTTCTGAGGCGGTAATAATTTCCTCTCTGCCGTCTCCATCCAGGTCATATGCAATCGAATTCGAATAATTTTTGATATCGCGGTTGGCAATGGTGAGCATTGAAAATGGTTGGCGGGGATGTGAAATACGAGTGCTGGGATGAATCTGAATTGGAAAGACCTGATTTGCTCTCAGCAGCACACGCTTGCGGAAAAGAGTTTGCCCGCCTTTTTTAACCAGGATGGTATTTCGACCGGCATTTGCCGCAAGCCGATGTCTCCCGACCGGCAGACGATGACCGATTTCGCTGGTCCCAACCCATACATCAATTCCGTTGATGCGGGTTTCGATTGAAACGATGGAACGCTCTTTTTTTTGAGTTTGATTAAAAAAAATAATGTCTCCGTTGCCTTCAATATAACCAAACTGGGGCGTCTGACGGCTGTAGGATCGCCTGGTAATGCTAGGCCGCAATGTGGCATAGATTTCAGTTGCTGTTATATAGCCATCGGTGTTGATATCCGCAGTTCCCGATAAAGCCGCCAGCAAATGATCGGTAAACAGCCCATGGCCCTCTGTTTCAATGGCTTGTTCCGAGCGACTGCCCGCGGTCAATATTTGAATGCTCCTGGATCGCATCATTTTTTGGATATAGGCCGAATCTTGCTTAGGATCACGTTTTATCGACCGGGTCAGTCCCAAGCCGGAATAACAGGAATCAAACGCCATAAAGATATGTTTGGCCCGGATCTGCTTGATGGTGTGGTTTAGCTGGTCCATGGGCAACATCGTGTCTTTCCAGTCATAGGTATCTGCATCTACCGGCACGATATAACCTCTTTCCCGTCCGCCCGGCAGATCCTCGGTCTGGCCATGCCCGGCAAAATAAAACACCACCCGTGAATTCACATCAACCGATCTGCCTATCGTGTCCAGCTTGTGAAGAATATTTTTCTTCGTGGCTTTTTCGTCGGTGAGCACGTATATCTGAAATCCCATTTCTTTCATCAAGGCGGCCATTTCTTTTGCGTCTTTTACGGCATATTCCAAATGCGGCCAAAGGTGATACTTATCAATCCCCACAACAAGAGCAAAAGACGACGAATAGCTGGGCTGATAATGCACAGCAAATACAACTGACGGTCCAATCATTCCGATGACAAGAAATATGGTCATCATGCGTTTCATGCTATTGCCTTTAGCGCTTTGATTATTTTCGGCTCATTTTGTTTTCATGTCCGTTTTAGCGTAGCTGGTAATCGTCAATACGGCTTGAGCGGCATCCGTTCGCAGTGAGGCCCCCTTGGAGCCTTCGCCGCGAAGACCGACCAGCTGCGCCAGTGTTTTATATAAAGGCGAGTCGGGACCAAGGTCTTCTTTGCCCATGAGGCTTTCAAGTTCATGGGGCCTGCGCGTAAATGCAAAAAGTTTCAGGGTCTCGGTACCAAAAGGCCAGAGTGCGCGGCATCTTCTGGCCAGGATCCTTCTTTCCCCCGGATTCAGCGGCTGAAGCTCTGATGGGTCAAACGGATACAGAACATGCACCACGCCGGCGGGATCAATATCGATCAGAAATACATAGGCTGTTTTGTCGGTGTAAATTTGAAATCCAAAGGATTCATCTTCTCTGATTATGCTTTTCTGGTATGGTCCGATCAGTTCGATGCCCACGTTAAACCGCTGTTGGGGATAGGCAAGATCGATCAATTGCTGGATGTGCAAATGCCGCCGGATGCGGTCCACCACCTGGTGGAATTCTAAGGTTGTAAACCGGCAAAGATGATGAAAGTTCGGCAGTGCCAGAATGACATCGTTTCGATCCCTGAGCAGTATGAGATCCGGGTTGCTTTTTACGATTTTGACTCCATTTATCTTTGATAGACGCGCCTTCAGGATCGAAAGATCATCTGCCACCCGAATTCGCAGGCTTTGCTTTGATGCTGTCGGCATTTTAACGGCCGTAGTGATGCTGCCGGCCGAGCGCACAAAAAAAGTTCGAGAATACAGTCGATCGGCGCTTTCTCCTTGTTGGGGAAGCGCCTGGGGCGTTTGTTTGAAGCGCCGCGCAACTTCTGACTTCACGGACTTATATAGCTCAAGCTGACTCCACTGTCCATCGTTGTTGGTGTCTACCAGCACTTGTCCCGCCAGTACCCTTAAAAGCGCGTCCGTCATCACGCCGTGGGGATTGCCGTCGATGGTCGGATATAAATAGAGCAAATTTCTTTGGATATCTTTGGCGATTTCATTTTCGGTTGAAGCCGAAATATAAAAGATATTTTGATACGGGTACGGCTCATCCGACTGTAAATTCTCTTCAAAGCTCCCGATATTTTGCTCCTCAACGAAGACACTCTTTGAAGGGAGCATCATATAGCGGCTCAAATCAACTGATGGGCGATCCCCGATTTCCCGGACGGTGTTGCCTGAAAAACAGGTGTCAAAAACCATGAGAACCTGTCTGTCCCGGTCGAGTCGCGTCAAAATGGGCCGAAGGTCTCGCTTACCGATGATAAGCTGAGCCATCAGCTCTTGGATCGATTGGTTGGGATCCGCATCGAAATCTGCCGGTACCAGGGCTCCGGATGCATGGGGCAGTGGCAAAGCCAGTTGTTCATCCCGGCGACTGGTTCCGTGACCGCTGAAATAAATGAATATACGATCCCCAGCTTGGGTTATTCGCGTAAGCTGCTCCATCTCCTTGAGTATTTTATGCTTGACGGCCTCTTGATTTACCAAGGTATGGATATTTTGGGTCTTGAAGTCATATTGCGCCATCAGCACTCCGGAAAGCGCCGCCACATCATAAGGAGGACCCTCGAGCGTTCTGTGCTTGTATTTTCCAATGCCAATCAACAGCGCGTGATTTTCAGCATAGGCAACTGTTAAGACATGACATAAAATCCAAATGATAAATGCCCCAAGCGCTATTATTCTGTTTACGCTAATCATCATTCAAGAAAGTCAATGAATAAGCGTCACCTTAACGCGTCGATTCAGCATATGATCCACTTCGCTGTCGCCGTCGTAAAGCAGCTCAAATTCTCCCCGTCCCTCTGTTTCCAATTTTCCGATCAGGGACGGGAACCGTCCTTCCAGTTCTATCTTTACCGTGTTCGCCCGTTTCTCTGAGAGAATCTGATTGTAGGCCACGGATCCCCGTTTATCCGTGTGACCGACAAGCAGAAACCGCCACTGAGTCATTTTAGGTCGCGTGAGGGCTTCGCCCAGCTCAGCGATTTGCCGCATTCCCTTACCATTTAAATCCGCCCGATCAAAGTCAAACTGCACGGGTAGGTTCAGCGCAGGTCGGATGGCAAATCTGCCGTTATTGCTAATTTGCGTTTCAGACTCCAAATACGATGCAATGTCCCCGGCAGACATAATGGTACGATAGGATTGAATTCTTGTATCTTTAAGCGATTTCTCCAGCCATTGCGGTGCAGGCTCAGGATGAAATCGTCTGGCCAGTTCTAAAGCACGAAGCGCCTGGGGCAGCTTGCCTGTCTGTGCCAGTAGTTCACCCTTGCGGGCTAAGGCCAATGCTTCGGCTCTTGGCGGCCCGGCTTTATCCCCGGCGTGGATAAAAGCATCGATGGCTTCATCCGTGCTACCCTGTTGTTTGTAATATAGCCCCAGCATATACCAGGCGTTGAAGTTGGGACATACCTCCAAAGACCGCCGCAGCCATTCAATACGTCGTTTCGGGTCAGTCTCTGACTTGGCCTGATGATAGTATTTTTCGCCCAGCCGGCAATCAATTGCCGGAGAAGAGCCGGGCAAAATCAGGAGAGAAAACAAAATAAGAATCCAGCCCCATTGCTTCATGTCTTACCTCCGTAAAAAAATGCCTATTTTTTAGTTGAAATCTTCTTTAGCAATTTATTAGCAAGTCGCACCAGGGCGGGCTTTAATTACTTTAGCTCACTTGCATTGTCCTTGCTCTCGGATGTTGAAAACTAACCGTCCGGCTGCCAGCCCATCCTGTTTTTGGTGCATCATCAAGGATCGCGTCGAATTCGGAGACAGATGTGCCAGCACATCCGAAAGGGTCTTGAAGCCGGATCGATAGCTATTCATTGGTCTGCGGGTCAGAAAGGCGACGATCAGGCTGGGCCCCAAGGGGTCATCGGTCACAATCTCAAATTCCATGCGGCTGGTGGGAATAATTAACTTCCCCCGACCAACCGCGTTATCCGGTTGGTATCGGTTCGGAAACAACACCGTTGCCTGATCTTCTGCGGTGATGTGGATAATGTTCAAATATCCCGGCTCGGGTGTCCAAACGGATAATTCCAACACATCACCGGGTTCGAAACATGCTTTGTTCGGTCTGATCCATACCGCAGTCCTGCTTTTGTGTACTAGGTTATCCAGTTTTTCCCGCACGAAACCATTGCCGCCCGTCTGGGAAACCAATTGAAGCGGACGTTTCCTAAGTTGCATATTTCCTGCGATCTGCGGGTGGAACACCGCAGCATCGGACCGAATCTGATCACGGATAAATCTGGTCGCTCCAAGCTGCAGTTCTTCAGCCGTAATGTCCGCTCCGGTCATAGCAGCGGATCGTACGACCTGCCGGATTCCCAACGTGAAGATACTGCCCTGGGCAGTGGCAACCGTTTTCTCATCATCGCGGCAGGCAGCAATCGCAACATATCGGCTTCCATCCGTAAGCAGGGGTTCCTGCTCCATCATATCGAAACTGCCCTTTCCACCGGCAGCTTCCAGAGCAGGTGAATAATAGAAGTATTTCACTTTGGCTTCGCTAACCTGAAAGGAACGTGAAGTTAGCCGCATGCTTCTTGTTGCGCTACCGCTGTGGCAGGCGTCCATAATAACCAGAATATTGCGGCTTTGCATTCTGGCCAGCATGTCGTTAAAGTGATCGTCAAGCAAAATGCCGGTCAGGGTCTGCTGCCCGCTTTTTTTGGTGCGGGTAACGTCATGCAGCAGCAACACCTCATCAAACTGATCATTCTCATCATTGTTCTCATCCGGTATTTGTGAACCATGCCCACTGAAATAAAACAGTACCCGGTCATCCGGCCCGCTGCCTTTGATCAGCCAGTTTTCAACTGTCTCATAAACCCCAGCCGTTGTTGCGCGTTCATGTTCAAGAATCTTTATTTCATGGCTTTTAAATCCCATCAGCTGCGCAACTTCCGCCATCATGTTGAGATCCAGGCTAACACCGCTCAGTCGGTCAGCAAAGTGCGCATAGCGGCCCACACCGATCAACAGCGCCCGGTCTTCTCCCCGGGCATTCGAAGCCAAGACGATTAAGATCAGCATCAGCCACAGGATGAACGACAGCAAGCCTCCCGGCCGCATTTTCTTTTGGGACATGGCGCCTCCTTGAATGCCTCATTTTGCCAGAAACACAAGACGGCAGCGATCTTGAGGCCGAAAAATCGCTGTGATGCTCATCAAAGATTTCCTCCGACCCCCCGTATTGTCTTTGAGGCGATCCGCTCAAAAGCCCAATTTTGTCCTGCTCCTAATTTATATGACGGACAGAACCCTAAAAAAGATTACAAGATTTTAAGGTTTATGGTTTTGCAAAAAAGTCGCTTTTTAGTTTTTCAGGCCCGGAGCCTTTTCGTATAAACTTTTTCGGCCGCTCAACCTGTTGTGTCTACCTGGCCTTTATTTTTAGCCCCAATTTCCTTAATACTTTTTTACCATGTTCCAATGCGCGATGATCGCTGCACAGCATCACTACCTGATACCGATTCGTCCCAATCCGATACCAATCCAGCTTTAACCCGGGTGCCCGGGTTTGAAGATGTTGATAAAATCCGGCCGCACGCCAGGGTTTGCTGAAGGTTATGATGGCAACCCGTCTTGTCGGCATGTAAACCGGCGCCTCTCTGAGGGGTGCGATCCCGGCGGTGATAGCCGCCCCATGCATGATTTTTTTCACGTGGTGGTAAATATAGGCACTGTACCATCGCGCGCCTTCGGGAATGTTGGCGGAGTTTGATTGCTTTGGAATACGGTTCGGCCCGTAATTGTAAGCCGCTAAAGCCCTGTGCAGATTTCCGTCATAGCGATCCAGAAGCTCCCTGAGATATCTGGCCCCGGCGCGAATATTGGTGCATGGATCATACAGCGCAGCCAGCCGATCAATTCCCAGGTGATTTGCGGTTTCAGGCCATCGGATTTGCATCAGGCCATGACAATTGCGGTTTGATCTCGCCCTAGGATTGAAATTGGACTCACCTCGGGCAACCGCCAGCAGGAGTGATAAGGGAAGATCGTTTGTTTGGGCCGCTGATTGAAAGCACCTTTCGAAAGGAAATTTTATGATGGGGGATTTCCAGGCATCATTGGCCAGATAACTTTCCCACAGCTTCGCAATGTTCGGCGCATTGCCTTTGACAAGTCCGAAAACCGGCTGCCAATATCCGATCAAAAACAAGCAAAACATCAATTTTGTAAGATAATAAAAAAGATTCATGATACTGTCATGCCGTATGCCGAAATCCACAATCACGGTGGATCATGCCAAAAGCTAATCTCCCGCCACTGCACCTTTTCCGGATACCGTGTCGAAAGCTGGTTTAAGTAACTTTGCCACCGTTGAACCCGCTCATGAGGCTGCCAGGTATTACCTGAAAATAAAGAATTTGCAGAACTACTGCCGACTCGGCATAAACCCTCGATCTCCTCAAGCCGCTCTGCAAACCGATTTGCAAGTTCCGGTTTGGTGATGGCAATTGCATAAATCCTCTCCATTCCGGGTGATTCATCCAGTTTCAGAAGCCCGGCTTCCGGATTTGAAATCGGCGGGAACTGGAACAGCTTACCGGCTGAAACCAGCGCATCTATCTTCCTTAGGGCCGGGCAATCGGATGGAAATATATGCGTCAAGTCGCCTGCGGCATTTTGACCCACCAAAAAAACATAGGCCGGCGTTGAAAGGCTCATTTCAAGCGCTAAACAGCCTCCCGAGGGAAGGTGCTCATGGGGGTCCAATCGCCGCCCGCCGATTATCCAGGGCGTATCGGTGGCACAAAATGCCTGGTTCAACGGCGTCAGCAAATCAAAGGATGAAATCAAAGAAGGTGCAATTCTTGCCTGATGCAAAGGAATTGCGGGCTCAGGAGGTCGCCTCGGCGGTGTGCCGGTGACCGGCGATGGTTTTTGTGAATCAACCATTACATAGGCTTCGGTTTCCGCACCGGGTAAATATTTTTCTCCCTGGCGGTGTTTGGCCGATACCCATACCTGGTAAAGGTTTTGGTGAATGGAATGGATCTCGGTGACCACGGTGACGGTGGCCTGGTTTGGATCGTCGGTCACCTGAACTTCCCTAAAGCGTGCCAGGTATTTGCCGACAAGATTCAGGGTGGTCTGAAAAATGCTTGGTGTATTCGCTGAAGCGTTTTGCACATAAACCACCAGATCGTCTGCTTCCCCTTGCCGCAAAAGACAACTTAGATTGTGGGCCAGATAGGCAGCCAATATATCCGGCTGTCTGCCGGAGAACGGCAGCGCACGCAGCCCGCGCAGATGGTCATCCGGGTGTTCGCGGTTTAAAGCCGCCAGCTGCGCCATGCTCGGCTGGCCCCGCCACGATCGGCCAAATCCGGAAACCCATTTTTTCTCTACAAGGTTCAATGCCCGAACCTTCACATAAAGTTTGCGCTCCACCTTGGTCAGCCCGCTGTCGATTCCAATGTAATAAAGAATTTTTCGCTGATCGCCGCAGGAGAAGTCCTCCAGGCTCTGGTGATGGTTTAATGGCCGGATTGCAGGCCGCCAGGCAAGATCGAGGCCGGGTTCTTTCAGCAGCGCGTCGATGATTTTTTCCCGGATATGATTCGTTAAATCATCGATGCGGGCCTGGACAAGGTCTCCTTTCATGCGCACCAGCAGAACGGGCTGCCCTTTGAACCGCGGGTGATGACCCAATTGCTGCAACAGGTATGGAATAAGGGTTTGTTCCAGCCAAAAATCGAGCGACTGTTTGCTGGTCCATGGGTCAACATCGCGTTCCACTTGATTGCCGGTACAGGCCGACACCCACATGCAAAGACAAAGCACATACACCGGTAATATCTTCGATCCCATTTTTCTCATCCATTTCAATTCAAGCTCACCTCACCGTCTGCCATGATTACCAAGTCTCCCCCTTCCCGACCCTTGATGAGTTGATTGATAGAAGAAATCGTTTGCGCAGGCAAGATAACCCCCCAGGTCACCGTGCGTCGGCCGAATACGGCAACTTGCTTCTGAAATGCCGATGCATAATCGATGGGCACGGTTGGGGTTTCCATCTCGTAAATCTCCCGGGGAAATTTGGTCGAAATATAGACCGGTCGCCCACCGGGCAACTTCAATTGCCAGGCTTTTTTACCGGCAATGGCATAAAAATCGACTTGCCCGCGGGCAATCAGCGTTTCCAGAGCAGCATCCGAGGCAAAGCGCAGGGAAAACCCTTTTTTAACAGGCTCAGGCGAGGTGGTTACCTCCAGCGGTTTATTTTTGGACTCCTGATATTGCTGAAGGCTGTGGGCCATTTTTTCTTTCGCTTGATCCAACGCCGCCTGAATTTTTGTCAGGCTCTGGGTTTCCTTATTAATTTGATTGATCAACGCGGCACGGACTCGTCGTTTTTCAACAATATCTTTCATTATCTTGGCCAGCTTCTTTTCTCGTATTTGAATTTCGTGTCGGATCTGACTGAGGGACTGCGAGACCTTTTTGAGCTCCTGTCGTGCTTTGACCACCCGGGCGAGGGCTGCCTGTTCGGCTTCTTCCGCCTGAGTAACCTGGGTCGATGACTGTTCAGCAGCTGCCGTCGCTTTTTGTAGCTGAGTTTGGGTTTCGGCGATTTTAGTTTTGAGCGCCGCAATTTGTATTTGAAGCGATTTAACCTCTGCTTTCAAATCCGCCGGTTCGGCAATGGTGGGTCTATCGACCGGCGGAGCTATGGGCAGTGCCTTGACCAGGGCAAATATCGCCATCAGGCACAAGCATAATATGGCAAAAAACCGCATGACATCCGTTTGCAGCATTTCCGCGTCATCCGACAAGTTCAGGCTGCGGCGAAATAAAGATATCGGCGCTGGTTGCAAAGGGTTCATTGTATCACCCATGGTCCAGCGGATGTTTTTCCGCGCCAGACACGAATCGGTTGAGGCGCTCGTCGATGGATTTCAGAACGGCGTGGACCGAATCGGCCTGTCGCTCCGCCAGTCGATTGTAATAGGCTTGCACCTGGGTGCCGATGGCCAGGGATTTAACAAGGCGCAACAGATAGCCGCCAACGGCTCCGAATATGGTGGTGGAAAGTGCCAGCAAAATGCCGCCATCAACAAGCCGTTGCAGGATCGAAAAGGCCCCCAGTTTTGCCGCGGATTGGGCATTTAGGTCCCCCAGCCCCTCCAGCAAGGCACCCCGCATGCCGATGGCCGTCCAGATCACACCGATGCCGAAGAAAAGGTTAATGCAAATATCCACCAGGTGATCGGCCTGTGCAATTTTTTCTGCTGAGATACTATGATTTCGTAAGTAATGCTTTAATCGCAAAAGGGCGCCGGTATAAAATACAAGCGCCAAAAAAAAGGGAACTACGGACAGCCTGAGGTTCTCATAGGTCCACCCAAGCACCCGCTGAACGCTGGGGACATCCAAAACGGATATGGCCACCACCTCCGACATTTTCGGCACGTACACCACTATGGTTCCGAGAACCAGCACCCCCAGAGCACCGCTGATAAACCCGGCCGAAAAACCGGTTGCAGGATGAGATTTGGATTCCATTTTACAGACTCCCCCTTACTTCCGACATGCCGTGCAGGTAGCGTCCAGCAACAGCAGGATCGAATTATATTGATCCGCTGCGGCGTAATAGGCATTTTTATCCCGGCAGGCTCTTAATAGGCCTTCTTCTTTTTGACGGAGTTCCTCTTCCAACTGTAGTTCGATTTCTTTTTGCGTTGTTTCCGAACATGATGAACACACGTTAAAATCATCCGACAGAGATATGAACGTGGTGTTGAAATATCGATTGTAATAGCTGCGGGCCTGAATTTTGTCGATGATTCCCTCGGCATTGGCCCATTCCAGAAATTCACTGAACCGGCGCTTGTTTTCCATACCCGGATCGCGTTTGGCAACATCAATGAGACGCCGATAGTAGCTGTCAAACATTGTCTCGCATTGCAAATGTCCAAGGTCTTCTCTGGAATGGTCCAATGCCTCTTCAATATTCACGCCGGAGGGCAGGGTACAAGTCGGCATCACATATTTCCGATTCCCGCACGATGACATCAGAAGTCCGAGGACAGCGATAACAAAAAGTATCTTTTTGCCAGAATAGATATTTTTTCGTAAGTTGATCATGATGATTTACCTCCATTTATATCCGGATGGACATGGCCCTACATTTCTAGGGGGCTTTGATATTCTGCTTTTGCGTTTCCCGGCGGGGGTCCCGGAATGCCCTCTTCTTCACCGGTTTCTCCAAATAAAATCGTCTTTACCCGGCCAACCATCTCAAACATTTCCGGCGTAATAATGCCGTATGCCTGATCGAGATCGATCATAAGCTTGGCGCGGCTGATTTCATCGCGTGTCAGCGCAATTAAATCCTGAACCTCCTGGGTATCGAGGTATATTTCAGCGGCGACTGCGGCAAGAGAGCCACCCGAACCTGTTCGGGGTCCCATGGCCACCAGCTTATAATATTGCCTAAACTTTTCGCTCAATCTTCCCGAACGCCGCTTGTATCGGCGCGAATCGGTGGAATCTTGGGGCGTTCTTTCAAGTAGCTTCTGCAAGCCCCGGGGGGTCGTTTTGCGACCGAGTTCCTTGCGAATCCGCGTTTCCAGACTGGTACTGGTGGCTCTAACAGAATCCTCCATACCCGGCAGGCGTGTTTCCATCAGGTTGAGCATTTCCATGTAGGTTTGGCCGAGTTGGCTGGCGATCTCGCTGCAGCCCTGCTCTGCTTCAGCGCCCTCGCACTTGCTTGCCAAGTAGAGCTCTTCTTGCTGATTCAGGCGATCAATCACATCCTGAAGATCTTCTTCCATGGCCTTGGCTGCCTGGCCGGTATGTTTGATGTTTTCCACGACATTGGTCGGAAACAGCCGAATGGTAGGTGATTGTTTTGCCGCCGCAGAAATTTCTCCTTCGCCGACAGCAAAAACGGCAAAGAAGACCAGTATCCAATAAAAGCGTCTCCCACGCCGCCTCACACCAGATTCGATGTTTTTCAATTTAGGCATAACACTCCTCCTCTCAAGACTCTGGTAATAAAAGATTTCTTTTTAATCCTATTAGACGGACAGGTCTTAAAGGTGGATCAATTTTTCCGAAATCTTTTTTTCAAACAGTCAGCAGTGATTTTTCGAAAGTATGTGAAATTTCAGGGATGGCTGAATGGTAGGTTGAAATGAAGAAGCTGTATAATATGGGTAATACCGGACAGCTATTGCCCAACAGCCTACTGGTTCATTTCCTTCACCTCTAAATACGCAACATTATTTTCAATGCGAATTTGCAGGACTTCTGCGGGGCCAAACAGGCTCTTTTTCTGGTAGTAGGGTTTTGAAAGCACAACAAGATTAAGTTCTTTCACCTGAAGCCCTTTTTGTTGCAATGCAGCCAGCAGACGATTTAGCCGTTTTCCTTTTTCCCACCGAAGTGCGTCATCTTCCAGCAGGATATCCTTCAATTGCTGATCCAATTTCAAGGTAGCCAAAATGACTTGGGGACGTGGATTCCAATAGTTAAATACAAGCGGGCCGCCGATCAGCAAGACCAGAATAATGGAGGCCGCCAAGGCATAGGCAGTCCTGGTTTTCCACCAGGGGGAAGGTACCATTTGCAAGGATTCTTCGGCAGAGACGTCTTTAAGCGTTTCCTGGAGGATTTTGTAGCATCTTTGACAACGGTTAAGATGGCGAATAAAGCGCTGTCTTTCTGCCTTCTCGACTGCTCCATCTACCAAGCGCGCCAGGTCTTCTATCGCAATATGGTCTTCGGAATCCGGTTCAACACTCGGCTTCATACTTTTATTGATCCATTTACCCATTTTTTGCCTCTATATCTTTAGACGGACATTTTACGGTTCGCGGATACCCTCTGCCAGTAACCTTTCCCGGTATTTTGTCAAAAGGTCTTTCAGACGACCTCTGGCAGCTGATGCCGGCAGATCAATTACTTTGGCCGCCACGGACACCGGCTGATCTGACCCGTATACAAGTCTGACCAGAAGTTGATCTTTTTCCGACAGTTCTTCCGTTGTCTCCCGGATAACCCTAAGGGCTTTGATCCGTCTTTCCCGGTCAAGCTTTTGAATCAAAGACTCCAGGGGATTTGAGTCGGAATCGACGATATTCTGTAAGGGACTGCCACGAAGCTCATCTATAGACTGAAAGGTCGGATTTTCTCGGCAGGGCGCATTTCGGATCGGCGCAATCTCTTTTAAAAATTGTTCATAGGTTCCTTCGAACAAACCGTCAATCCGCACGAAATCAAAGGCGTCATCAAAAGAAAATTTTTGCCAGCACACAAGCCGGTAGACCGCTTCAGCCCACTTGCCGAGTTTTACCACCCCGGAGGGAATACGCCTGCGGCCGTATCTTTTGCGTCTAAAATCGACGACAAGCGCGTTGATCAGGGAATAAAGGTAGGTACTTAGCTTGCTTTTGCCTTTATAGGCCCGCAGACGCTTAAAGTTATCGGATTTAAGGCGGTCGATCACAAAGACATAGCATTCGTTTTGGTCGTTTTCAGCGGAGAAGTGCCGCTTGCAAACGCCTTCAATTTTTTCCAGGACTTTATCTGAAGAGAGAATTTTCTCGGGATCCATAATTTTGCCGTTCACCAGCTAAATTTTCAGTATAGGCCTGCACAATCCGTCGCAAATGCTAAGTAATTAAAACCACAATTACTTTCTAACAAGCTATTATCACATCATAATCAACCTGCCAACCGCTACTTCTTGGCTGACTCTTATTTCCAGAAACAGTCCTGCACCATGTATTTATTGCTAAATCTTATCGTCCGAATCCCCAGTAGCCCAGAAAAATTGATACCATAATTTGGATAAAAGTTCAGTTAAACATGCAACCCATTCGCCGATAAATTCTATAAATTCTATAATATCTGTAATTAACAACTTTGGGGGTTATCGCCTGGAATTAAATATATTTATATTTATTTAAGCTAGTTATAAAATATTATAAAAATTGGAAAAAATCCTTGACAAAACGGTAAAAACAATATTTACTATAATAACTAAAATAACTGTAAAAAAAAAGGAGTCAGATATGGAGGACGTACTTACCGTTTTTAAAGCCAGTCAATACTGCAATGTATCTCCCAAAACCATAATCAATTGGATTGAGTCGGGTCACATCAAAGCATACAAAA
>WOR8_10000612_pt1 | contig 37324 bp, 30 predicted proteins | sample DeeMarSeWOR38_10_FD_19890 | JGI IMG/M metagenome (IMG submission 19890) | reverse complement strand
AACCTTTTTTTCCATGAATGCCCGATGGAGTATATACCTTAATGATATGCTCGTAATAAAGTTGTATATTTTCAGGAGGGATGGCATTTGATCCCATTAGAAGAGCTGATTTTTGCAGTGTGATCCCAAAAACGTTAACTTGATCTGCGGTCACTATAATCTGAAATGGAACATGTTCTCCGCGAACTCCGTTAATTTTAACTGTTTTGGAGGACTCATCCCAGATCCTGTCGTGAGGTAGTTCTGAGCGGTTATCCATCCGGATCTTCTCGGTGCATCCGGCCGCCCATATCCGGATGTCGGCAAAACCAGAACTCGATAAAAATAAGCAAAAAACCAGCATTAAAAAGATGGACATAGCGATGTGGTGAACTGATAAATACTCCTTTTTCATGTTATTTTCTTTTTATATATTGGAATGGCAAATTCTGTCACTATGATTGAATATATGGATTTTTTCCTTAATTATAATATATCGATCAACATATTATACTTCTTTTTAATCTGTTCTGATGAGGTGCCATCAATAATCTGCTGTACCTGGTGCTTAATATCTTCAGCAGGTGCATCTTCCATCCATTCCCTGTTTATTAAAACTGAATTATACAGAAAATCACTTAATCTTTCCAGGTCTTCTTGTTTAAATAAAAATGATTTCTGCTGGTTTTCCAATACGAACAATACCATTGTTAAGTACATATTTTGGATAGAAGGGAATCTGGATTGCATTTCAATGTCTTCGTTGTCGACCGATTCATTGATCAAATGTCCAAGGTCCAGCATGTCCTGGGCAGTAGTCAGGCCAAAAATATACAGATCAATCAATTCACGGTTGTAATACTGCTCCGTATTATTGAGATCAGTGTAAGCAGTCACAAAACATCCTTGAATATCAATATATTTCTGTATCTGATATGCTTTTTCATTCAATGCAAGGGCTTCATCCTGTAAAAATGAAAGATTATCTGAATTTATCATTCGATTAAAAATTTCTCCCGATTTCTTACTGTCTTTTTTGGGTAGGGAAAAAGGTTTTAAGGCTTTGATATTGCTCAGGACCACACACACCTCTTTGTAATCTTCGTAATCCCATATCTTCAAATGATCCGGTATACCCATATTTTGATATTCTTCCGTAGTTAAAGAAAGGTCTTTGTCTGATGTTCCGGTACATGAGAGGCCAATAAAAATAAACGATAACAGGATTAGACAAGTGTTCTTTATTTCTTCCCCCATTTTATACATATGATATGAACCTTTGACTATAAATAAACTATTTTCTTCTAAATATTAATATACATTAAACTTTTAATATTGAATTATATTAATTTATACACCTCGATTTTTGCTTGTCCTGTATTTCTTTATCTGGTTAATTTTTATTAAAATGGATAAATAATTATAAAATTAAATAGGAATTTAAAGTCTTACCAAAACTGTACATTTTCAATTTAAATTTTGATCTGTTATGATAAAAATTCTAAAAATCATATTAATGGGTCTTATTTTACAAAGTTGTACCTCTTCAAATACAGATCCTGTAAATGCAAGCTGGAGCTTGAGTGTTTTACCATCTTCCATCCGATTAGATCCATCTACCAAAGAGATAATAGATCATAGATTTGATGCAGTAAAACAGCCGCAATCATTTGAAAAAAATCTGCTTTTAAAAAATTGGATTTATAATGGTGAAAAAGTTTCCTTGCACGCGGCCAGAGGCGAATATATTTCGTTCCAACTTGTCCTGATCAATAATACAGGCTCAACTCTTAAGGGCATAATGGTTGACATGCCACCGTTCAAGAATAAAGATATACAATTCAAGATCTCCCCTGAATTTTTTTTGGAATGGGCCGTGGAAGTTAAAACACCAAGTACTGGATATTCCAAAGCTTCATTAGGTGAAGGATGGTATCCGGATGCATTGATCCCTTTTAAATACATTCAAATGGACTCTACAAAAGTGAGACGTAGATGGACATTTCCTCTGGAGCTCCCTGATTTTAATAATCGGATTGATCAACAGCAATCTTTGATCGTATGGGTAGATCAGTATATTCCTTTTCAATATGAAGACGCAAAACCTGGGACTTATTCTACCAAAATTTCTGTTGCCATCGATGAACAGATTCAGGATATTCCGGTGGAACTGAATATATGGGATTTTGCCATTCCAAACGAAAATAAATTGAAAGGCAGCCTTCAGCATGAAGGTTTTTTAAGCAGGATGGAAAATAATCAGGAATTAGAGACCTACAAGCTTTTCAAGCGCAACAGGGTCTCCTTGATGGATCCAACTTATAAACCTGATCTGAAAATTTCAGATGCGAAGAATGTTATTTTAAACTGGGATGCATTCGATGCGCGTCTTAAAAAATATTTTACAGGAGAAGCATTTACCTCCGAATACGGATATGATTACGGACCAGGTTATGGTGAACCTCTGGAAGCATTCATATTACCTTTCAATGTATTTGGAAAGCATGGTGATGCAGGATGGCCTGACACAGGTAAGCCCGATGTGGAACGTAATCCGGAAAACATAGCCTTGTATAGAAATGTGATAAAAGAGGTTCGCAGTCATCTTCAAAACATGATTAATCCACAGAAGACCGAATTGACTGTTTATTTGAATGGGTTAGATGAATCCTATTTTCCTGAAGCATGGGATCGGATGGTATATTATGGAGAAATATTTAAAAAAGATTATCCGGAGGTACGATTTAGGATTGACGGGAGCTATAGCGAAGAGGCAATGGAGGTAGTTAAAAACTCAATTAATTCCTGGGCATCACATACGATCAATTATAACATTGAAAGAATCAGAAAGTACCAGGAAATGGGGATAGAAGACTGGATATATGGACCGATGCTGTATGAATCAAAGGTAAATAGCTGGGTTGGAAGCACAACCTTTATAGACTTGCCTCTTGTTAATGACAGGGCGATCAGCTGGAGTTGCTGGAAATATAATACTTATTCCTGGCTTAGTTGGGGAGTTGGAGCTGGATGGGAACGAGCATGGTATGATCCGGAAACGTGGAAGGATACATACAAAACAGGATCTGATTCAGATGCTGGATTCACTTATAAAAAATTAAACGGGAATGGTTTATTAATATACAGCCCGGGAATTATTCCCAATGTTTATGGAGCCTGCCCGTCAATACGCCTGAAAACGATGAGAGATGGTGTACAGGAATATGAATATATGCGGTTGTTATCAGCGCTTGATGGAAATGAAGATCGTATCAATGAAATTGTTAATAATATCATTAAGGATCCGTTTGGTGAAAAATCAATAGGGAATCTGGACGTATGGAGCTTTGATGCGGAACAGTGGGACCTGGCAAGGCTTAAAATGGGCGAATTGATCCATGAGGCCAAACAAAATAGATGAAGATGTTGCTGAATTGACTTTGGTACTTTAATTATAAATTAATAAAGTAAAAAAATTATGACACACCTGGAAAATGAATATGTGTTAAATGGAATGATAGATTTTGACAAATCAAGAAGTTTTAATGGCGAAATTTTAGATCTGAATCTATATATATTTTTCGTTAAGCGACCGTGCATTATTCGAACTTTCCAATGTTCCATAATATCCGGTTATTATCCTTATAAACTAAAATACAACATAGATAAGAATTTGATAAATTAGTTTTAACCAAATGAAAAGAAGAACTTTTATAAAAAACAGTGCACTGGTGACTTATGCATTAAGCACGATTGGCAATTCCACGGTATATGGGAAGTCAGCTGTTTCGGTAAAGCATAAGGCACCTAGTAAAACTGAAAAAGTGCGAATTGCAGTTGTTCAACAGGATGGAAATCCAGGACAGGTAAATGACAATCGAAAAAAGGCCTTAGAATATGCTGAAAAAGCTATGAATCAGAATGCCGATGTAATCCTGTTTCATGAGGAGCTGCTTGTTGGTTATGTAGATAATGCCCAAGAACTGGCTGAGCCCGTAAACGGTCCGACTAGCATGGTTTTTCAGGAACTGCTCCGGGGCACTGATTCCCTGATTATTTACGGTCTCACAGAAAAAGATAGTAATGATTACTATATTTCAGCTCCAGTGGTTTCGGCCGATGGAGTAATAGCGAATTATCGAAAAACTCATCTTTGGTGGAAAGACGAAGGCCTGCGTCACGAACCAACCTTCTACAAACCTGGCAAAAATCTTGTCACATTTGATATTAATGGATATAAGTGTGGTATTATGATCTGTTATGATGGCGATTTTCCTGAAATGACGCGATCATATGCAAATCTTGGGTGTAGCATGCTTTTCTGGTTAAATAACCGGGGAAGCAGGGGATACAGTGAAGTCAAGGATATTGCATACAGAAACTCCATGATTATTCCGACTGCCTGTTGCTGTGGATTAAATGAAAAGGGATACCAGTGTAAGGGTGGAAGTAATATTACAGGAGCCAAGGGAGAATTGATTTCAGAAATATGGGAAAAAGAAGGAGTTATTTTTGGTGATGTGTATCCCGGCGAGGTTCAACAAATTCGGGAAAAGAATCCCTGGTATAAGGGTTTGCGACCTGATATATATCACTATGAATCCTGAGGGATTATGAAAATGACTAAGCGTGAAGTTGTCATAAAAGTGCTGGATCACAAGCGGCCACCTTATGTTCCCTGGCATTTTGGATTTACGGTAGAAGCTAAACAGAAATTAATTGATTTTTATGGATCTGATGACCTCATGGAATTGACGGGCAATCATTTTATTCTACTTGGCGATGAAATCGGCTATTTTGAAGATATCGGAAACAACCGTTTTAAAGATATTTTTGGTGTAATCTGGGATCGAACCATTGATAAAGATATTGGAAATGTGGAAGGACAAATCTTGAGCAAGCCATCATTGCGGGGATATACTTTCCCGGATCCTTTAGCAGACCGCTATTTTAATAATATACCTTCCCTTCTGGAAAAATATCCGGACCGGTTCCGTATTTTTGAGATAGGCTTTTCATTGTATGAACGAGCCTGGACATTACGGGGTATGGAAGCATTATTGATGGATTTTGTTTTGAATCCGGATTTTGTGCATGAATTAATGAGTGCCATTTGTGAATACAATATCAAACAGATTAAGCGAGCTCTTGATTTCGATATAGACGCTGTTAAATTGGGAGATGATTGGGGACAGCAGAGAGGGCTGATTATGGGCCCTGTATTTTGGCATGAGTTTATTAAGCCATATTTAGCTAAAATATTTAAGGTAGTTAAGGATGCGGGTAAATATGTATTCATTCATTCCTGCGGTGATGTGGATGAACTCTTTGATCCGCTCATAAATATCGGATTGGATAATTTTAATCCATTTCAGCCCGAAGTAATGGATATCTATAATTTATTGCCTGCTTATAGAGGCAGGCTGTCGTTTCATGGCGGCTTATCCACACAGCGGATATTACCATTCGGGACCGCAGATGATGTCAGAGATGAATGCGACAGGTTACTGGAAATGGGTGCGGATGGTGGATATATTTTTGCACCTTCACATGATGTGGAAGGGGATGTTCCACTTGAAAATATGCTTGTTTTTATAGAGAAAGCTAAAAATCAGGAATCTTATACAATTTGACATGGAAACTCAATTAAAAAAAATCGGACGCCGTGAATTTTTTAATAAAGGTTTAAAAGTTGCGGCGACAACCACACTTATATCCTCTGTTTTGCAAAACAAAAGAGTAATGGCTTCTGTGGATAAAGGAAAATCTGAATTACCTGGATTTATTATTGACTCACATATTCATTGTGGAAGTACTGATAAATGGATCGAAGATATGGTAAGAATATACAGGTCATACAATGCAATGGCTTGCACCATGACCTGGATAGAAGACTTGGAATTGATGGTTGATGCGATAAAAAGTTATCCTGATGTGTTTATCGGGTATGGTCGTGTGGAATTAGATGATCCAAACGCAGTCCGGGAGGTTGAAAAGTTCAAAAAAGCTGGATTTGAAGGAATGAAATTTCATAGTCCGATGAAAAACTATGATGATCCATCTTATTTTCAGGTTTATAGATTATGTGAAGAATATAATATGTATTTATTGTTTCATACTGGTATTTCGAGTAGGGGGATTAAAGATGAGCCAGCCTGGACTTCTTCATCGCGTATGCGTCCGATGTATCTCGATACACTATGCCGTGCTTTCCCCAGAATAAAAATTCAGGGGGCTCATTTGGGAAATCCGTGGTATGAGGAAGCGGCTGAAGCTGCACGCTGGAATCCGAATCTCTTTTTTGATGTGACAGGTTCAACCTTGTTCAAATTTATTAAACTAAAACGTCTGGAACAAATGAGCGATATCCTCTGGTGGTCAAGTGAAGAGGGAGAAAACAATCCACATACTTTAAAAGGAGGGCCAAGCGCCTGGGAACATATCGTTTTCGGTACTGATGAAAGTCCTCAAGGACTAGATGGTAATATAGAACGTTTTTCAATGATGCTGGACGCAAATAATGTAGCTCAAGTAATTCGTAAAAAAATGTGGGGGGAAACAATGGCAACAAATCTTGGTATTGACCCGAAAACACATAGGTTTATCGAATAACAAGTAACAAAAGACAAATAAATAACAAAAATCAATTAAATTCATATACGATTTTTTTAAAAACTTATTTAAAATGCGAACTACACTCTATCACTATTATTTTATTATTGGCTTATTTTTAATTATTCTTTTTTCCTGTGAAAAGAAGCCTTATGCAACAGGACCGGATATATATGTTGAGGACACAAATTTTAAGGTTGTTGGTTATCTTGCAGGCAGAGGTTTTGATCAAATCGAAGACCTCGAACTGGACAAACTAACCTATCTGAACCTGGCATTTGCTAATCCAACTCCTGATGGGAAACTTATTTTCAGCCGGAATGCTGATATCAAACCTGTAGTAAATACGGGACACGATGCAGGTTTGAAGGTATATGTATCATTAGCAGGGGGTGGCAGACCGGATACAGCTATATGGAAATCTGTATTAAAGCCTGAAAACAGATCAATGTTTGTAAAAGGAATTCTGGATTATGTTGAAGAGAATAATCTGGATGGTGTAGATGTTGATATTGAATGGAATCTTTTGCCAACGATTGGTGATCTATATACACCATTTGTTGTTGAATTGAGGAATGCTCTACATGCCAGGGGGAAAGGTATTTCCACTGCCCTCGGGGCTACTCGTTTACATGAAGCGGTTAGCCAGGAGTCACTGGAAGCTTATGATTTTATTAATGTGATGGTATATGATAAAACCGGAATATGGAGACCCGATGATATAGGACCTCATTCTCCTTTCTCCTATGCGGAAGAGGCAATAGAATTCTGGACCGAAGAAAGAAATATACCTGCTGATCGAATAATATTGGGTTTACCATTTTATGGTTTTGATTTTACCCCACCTGCCCGATATATCTCCTATAAAAAACTAATTGAAGAAGATCCATCCTTTGCCTATGTGGATTCAGTGGATACAAAGTACTATTATAATGGAATTCCTATGATTGTCAGAAAAACTGAACTGGCAAAGGAGAAACTGGGAGGTGTAATGATTTGGGAGATTTCATCTGATACAATTAGTGATTTGTCTTTGCTGAGGGCTATGTTCCAAACCATCGAGGCTGGTGATTGTGATGTGACAACCTTTTACAAGGATGAGGATGGAGACGGATTAGGTGATCCATCCAGGCCATTTCAGGCATGTGACGCACCACAGGGATATGTAGATAACCGGGATGATATGGATGATACCATGTAGACAGTGCGATAGACTTCAAAACATTAACAAAAACTGATTTGTATCTTGCTTTGTTTATGTTTACATAAAATCTGAATGATCCCTTCCGCCCCGACGGGTCGGGGCACCTACTCTTTGCGAAAGGGGAGAGCGTCGGTTTTCAGAAATGGGTTGGTGAAAAAAGATATATTATTTTCGTAACTCGAGGTTTTGTTTTATTTTTTAAATCAATCCCATCAGAATAAGAAAGCTTAGATTCGAAATTTGAATAAGATATAAATATATTAAATTACTTGTTGCATAGTCTCTATTCAATCTCATCATACACCCTGATATAATCTACTACAAAATAATCAGGAAGGACTGCTTTTTTTAGTTCTGGTGCAGGACCATCATATCGATAGCCATTACATTCGGTAGATATCAGGATAAACTGCTCACGATGCGATACCGGACCATCAATTTCCCAGGAAACTTTACCATCCACGTAAAATGTATATCCCTCTGGACTCCAATGCAAACCAAAGGTATGAAAGCCATCCTCCGTGGGTTGCAATTGCTTTTTTCCTGAAGTGGCCCCTTCATGATTTTTACCATATCCGTTCCAGTGGATGTTGTGACTGATAATGCCATCTCTCGTAAAATTCTCCATGATATCAATTTCCACACCGGATTCTGCTGGATTCAGGGTTGAGCCGATTTCAGGGGATTGCAGCCAGAAAGCTGCCCACCAGCCTTCCTGGGTAGGTAATTTGCATCTTAACTCGTAATATCCATACTTATGAACAAACTTGGGGGGTTTAATTTCTGCAATCGGCCAGACGAATTTTGACTTCCCATATTGATCACCGGGTCTGTCCAGATAATTTCTTCCTGTTTGTAAATGTGAAGAATGGTAGTGTCCGTCTTTTTCATATAGTTTAAGTAACAAGTTCCCTTTGCCATCAAGTTCAGCACCTTCGGTTGTCCAAGTTGGGTGCCGTTTCTGCATTAAATGTAAACGGTAATCCCACTTATCCGTATCCAATTCAGTGCCATTAAATTCATCATGCCAGACGAGTTTCCATGTATTACCCTGTGGTAGTTGACTGGGAACTCCATCTGGCTGTTCAATATAAGAATTGATTATCTTTTCCTGGGTATTTCTGTTTTTTTTCGTGCAGTTGATAAACAATGCCAAACAGATAATTGATATAATTCCGGTTGTCATATTCGGGACGATAAAAGAATAATATATTATAATTTAATTCTTAGGACGAAGGTTATCCGACTATGTCCACAACTATCCAAAACTGTATTTCCCGGGTAATGGTACCGGTGCGAAATCAAGGTCGCCGAATTCATATTTTTCCAGTGTGAAATCCTGATCAGTATTCATAACAGTCTCCCATGTGATCTCTTTTCCACTATAACAGGCTTCCCGGCCCAGGATAGCTGTCATCGTTGATTCTGCTACCTGTTTCGCTTCATTAATGGGATCACCAATCCGGATGCTGTGTATCAATTCGTCATGCTCAGTTTGATAAGGATTGTTTTTTTCTCCCCTGAATCGCCATGGATTACCATCCAACAAACTTATTCCAGTGTGCTGGTAGGAAAAATGTCCACGTCCCTTTGCCCCGATAAATACATCATCGATATAATTTGTGCAACCATTAATCTGGCGATCAAGACAGAAAATGGTTATGTCATTTGGATATTCATATTGTACTGAATAATGATCAAAAGCGTTGCCAAAAGTACTTCCCGTTCGCACCTGCCTTCCACCCAGACCAATTGCTTTAATTGGGGTGGATTGACATACCCAATTCATCAGATCAATGGAATGGATGAACTGTTCAACAAAAATGTCCCCTGAAAGCCAGTTGTAATACATCCAGTTCCGAAGTTGGGTTTCCATTTCCGTCCATTCCGGTTTTGGGTCCAGATACCATAATTCTCCAATCAGCCACCTGCATACCCCAGAACGTAATTCACCAATTTCACCATCATGAATCCTTTTTACTACTTCCTGGAATGAGTTATCCCGTCGTCGTTGTGTGCCGGCACCTATCGCCAGACCTTTTTGTTCGGCTAATTCTCCTGATTCTAGCACTGATTTTACCCCGTTTGTATCCACGCCAACTGGTTTTTCGACAAAGACGTTTTTACCTGCCTCGATTGATGCCCGTAGGTGAACAGGACGGAAATGTGGTGGTGTGGCCAGGATTACATAATTAATTTCAGGAATATTCAACAACTTTTTATAGGCATCGAATCCCACGAAACACTTGTCCTTATCCACATTCATACCGACCTTTTCAAACTGTTCCCTGCTTGAATTTAATCGATCCTGAAAAATATCAGCCATTGCAACGATCTTGACATTTTCTTTGGCTGCTTTTGCGCCTTCTACTGCATTTTCAGTATGATATCCATAAGAAGGATATATGCTATTTGTTGCAGCATGTACTGCATCCAATGCGGCTCCTGTCCCCCGGCCACCACAGCCGATCAAACCAATATTGATCTGAGCATCCGGTGCTGAATTCGATGTAATAATGTAGGGCATATTGAGAGCCATGGTTGTTCCTGCTACCTGGAGTCCTGATTTTTTAATGAATTGTCTTCTGGATAATTTGTTCTTAGAAGTCTTTTTCATAATGTCCTTTTTTAAAAATAGTGTATTCTTTTAGTTGTTTTAAGTTACAGTTTTAATATAAAAAAGAAAATTAGAAATCAAATTGATAGATCTTTTGATATGTCGGAATGACAAATTTTAAAAATATCACAAAATCCTAACTCAACATTCAAAACACGCTGCTTCAAAATCAATTGATTCCTTTCATAATCCAAAATTCCTCACCAACTTTATCCTATATAAAGGCAATAAAAGTAAGCATATGGATAAAAGAAGAAAATTTATTGGCAAGCTTGGCACGGGAATAATTTCAGCCCTTGCATTGCCAGCAACCGATCTTTTTGCCAATTCAAAAATTAAGAATATCAGGGCAAGTACAAATAAAAAGAAAAATATCAGGATAGGAATTATTGGCGCTGAGAATTCTCATGCCAGGGGATATGGAAAACTTTTTAACATCGATAAAAAATTCCCCGGGATGGAGGTAATGTATATATGGGGCGAGACCAAAGAATTCGCTAAAGATGCTATGGAAAGGGGTGGTATCCCCAATATGGTTGAAGATCAGATGGAGATGTTAGGTAAAATTGATGCTCTGATTGTTGATCACCGGCATGCCAAATATCATCTGGATGCAGCACTGCCATTTGTTGAAGAAGGAATTCCAACTTTTATTGACAAACCATTCTGTTACCGGGCAAGTAATGGATTGGAATTTCTGAAGATTGCACGGGAAAAAGGTACGCCAGTATCTTCATTCAGTTCACTCGCACAGAGTGATGGAACATTTGATATGAAAAAACAGATTGATGCAATGGATGGGATAAACCATGTTGTATGTTATGGACCTGTGGATGTGGAGTCTGAATATGGAGGTATATTCTTTTATGGGGTTCACATGGTTCAACAGATGATAAACATATTTGGGGAAAATATTGACAGGGTTCGTATCTCACGAAATAATAAGAATACCACTGCAAGTATTGCTTATCAGAGTGGGATGATGGTTACATTGATTTTTATTAACAAGTTCTATGGCTGGGAAACATATATTGAGCAAGATAAAGGTTTGATTCAATTAAAATCCCGGGTGGAAGAACCGGATCCCCCACGGCATTATGTTGATATGGTAGAAATGTTCAGGTCTGGGAAAGAACCTCGTAGCTATCAGAGTATCTTAAATTGTGTTTCCGTGTTGGAGGCCCTGGAGCGTTCTGTGGCAAATCAAAAATGGGAAGCAGTTAAATTTGTATCTATCTGACATAGGAAAGTTTAAGCTTCTAAAACAATATCTCAATCTCGAGTAGAAATTATCGGATGTTAGAAAAGTGAAATAAGAACCACCTATAGATCAAGGAAATAAGAGCTTATTAGAAAAATGTTGAATTAAAGTATTTACATAAATGTACCTTAATATTGCTTAATGACCTGTTTTTTATATATTTATTTTTGTGCTGACAACAGTATTTAAAATATAATTTTAATACCGGAAATTATCTATCCCGAATGATTATCAATAATAAAATCACAAATAAATGAGACAGAAACTTCTTATTGGATTTCCCATTCTTCAGATGATGTTGATTACATCATTCGTTATCATATTATTAGGCAGCTTTAGTACAGGAGGATTGACACAAGAGAAGTTAAAGGTAGCTACATGTCAATTCCCGGTCACGGGAGAGGTGAAGAGTAATGCAAATTATATTAAAAAATTTATCATTGAGGCTGCGCAGAACCAGGCAGACATAGTACATTTTTCAGAAGCTGCGCTTTCCGGTTATCCACCTGAAGATATTCCATCCTTTGAAAATTTTGACTGGGAAGCTTTAAGAACAGTCACCTACGAAATTATGGACCTAGCAAGAAAAAATAATATCTGGATTATCCTTGGTTCCGCTCATTTTATTAGTAGGGAAGAAAAACCGTTGAATTCACTGTACATTATTTCGAATGAAGGGAAGATTGTTGACCGGTATGATAAGTCAATGCTGACAAAAGGGGATTCAAAATTTTATACCGCAGGCAATCACATTGTTGTGGTTGAACTTAAAGGGTATAAACTGGGATTTCTGATATGTTATGATTCGTGTTATCCAGAGATGTATAATATATATCGTCATAAGGGCGTAAAACTAATGTTTCATTCCTTTTATAATGCACATCATGAAGGAGAAACAATATTAGATGAAATAATCCCGGCAGAAATCCGTGTCCGGGCTTCCGATAATACCATGTGGGTTATTGCTAATAATTCTTCAGGTTATTATTCATCATGGCCTGTCTGTATTGCCAGACCGGATGGTTCATTGGAATCACTGGAACGTGGAATTCCCGGAATCTTATACAGGGAATTTCCTGATGTTGAGAAATCTGAAAGATTCAATAGCTGGCTGCATAATTTTAAGCTGATGAAGCTTCCTGAAGATGAAGTTTATCAGGTGTTCGGAACGACTTCTAAACATCCAAGAGCATTAGATACTAAATCCTTGCCATAACGTTCAAATGATATTATTTCTAACAAATTAATAGAATTGAGATTTTATTTTTCAAGTTTTATTACTGCAGTTATATTGGTCTTTATCCAGTGTCATCCTAAAGATCAATCCCACATTTCATTCGGGATCGATAAAGAATTTTTACACTTTAAAAATGAAAACATCCATCTTTTTTTCAATGAATACATGTATTGTAAAGTCATGTTCGAGGTTGATAGTAAAGTGCAATCCTTGAACAATTCAACCGGAACGGATCCAAATGCTGCCCCTCCTCATTTTATCATGCTGGAAGGCAATGTGTATAAAAACTTCAAAATATCGTCTCATTATATTGAAGACATTGATGATTCGGAGTTTGGAGCAGGCAAGAGACTTACATTAATTGGAATTGATTCAAAAATCGAAAGCTCTCTGATAGTTGAGTTATATGAACAATATCCCGATGTAGCATTAAGTTGGTGTACTTATACGAATCGGACAGGTAAAGATTTGAAAATCAACAAGGTGTTCTATAACTATTACCGGTTAGACAGGAAACTGACAAATCCATCAGCTTTGAGTTACGATTTCCGTTATTTACAGCCTATTAATAAAAACTGGGGTGATACCTGGACAAATGTTGGTATTAACGATTCAACTGATGAGGATTTTGTTATACCTGGATCAGGAAGTAACCGATCGGGTATTCCTTTTTTGGATGTATGGGGGGCTGAAATGGGAATGGGGATCTTTCATGCTGAAGGGATCCCACGATTCCATCATATTATTTTGAAGGTACAGACAGATGAAATTGTGGATATGGGTTTTGTCATCATTCCTGAAGAGAGTTATGGTCAATTCCCTGAAATACTTAAAAATGGCCAATCAATTACAACCTGGAAAAGTGTTGTTTGTACTCATAATAATGATTTTTTTAATGCAGGTCGCCGTTTTGGGCAATTTCTAAATGGAGCCTTAAAAAAGGAAGGTCGTGAAGGATTGCGTGAAAAATATCCTGACCAGGCATATGAACCTTATTGGAAAACATGGGGAATGAATAGTCTGGATGGTACAGGGGAGTTCACAATACAAGCGGTAAAAGATAAAATGGACATGCTGGCTGATTACGGTTTTAAAGCGATTATGCTGGATGACGGATGGTTCGATACTATGGGTCAATGGAATCCTGATCTATCGAAATTCTCCAATGAAGAAGAGTTAATAATTTTTGTGGAAGAGGCTCATAAGCCCCAGTGGGGGAAAAATAAAGATAAATACTTCAACGTGTATTTATGGTTTAATTTGCTGGGAGTAAATACAACTGATGGACTGGAACACCTGCTGGTTAAAAACAAAGACGGCAGTCTGTATCAGAGCAGACAGGCCAAATATACCTTTTGTCCCTCAAGCAGACAGTTTTTAAGTTTCGCCAAGGACACCCTTTTAGAGAGAATCATTAACAGATGGAACGTGGATGGATTATATACGGACCTTGAAGATCAGAATCCACTACCCTGTTTTGCTGAGAATCACCACCATCCCTATACATCTGAAAGTGTTGAAAATAATTACTTCGCCTTTAAAACGATGTATAATAAAGTAATGGAATTAAAACCCGAAGAAGGATGGATCTCTATGTGTGCCTGTGCATCGGTTCATGATGTATACCAGTATCCTTATTATTTTCTGAATGATGCTTCTGACCCAACTACAAACAAACAAGTAAGGTGGAGAATAAAGTGGATCAAAGCACTCAGGGGACCTAAAGCTCCTGCTGGTGATGGTTACGTCGACAAAATGAACTATGATAACAAAGCTGGTGATCCGGCAATGAGCGTGGCCATTGGAAGTGTGATAACTTCCCTGCGATGGAATGTAAATGAACTAGGTGGGGCTGAACATGCAATAAAATGGATGAATATCTATAAGAAAGAAAAACTATATAATGGAGAGTACCTGGGATTGTATGATATTGAATACCATAATCCTGAAGGTTATGTTATCCGGAAACAGGATGGAACCATGTATTATGCCTTTTTCGATGAAGATCCTTTTGATAAGGAGGTAGAAATCAGAGGATTAAACAAGGATCTGGAATATAATGTATTAGAATATGATACTGAGAAGGGCAGGGGGATCATAAAAGGAGCAAATCCATTATTTCACATCACTTCAAAGCCAGGTAATAACGCAGGGGAACAGGTTTTTTATTATTTTTTAAAATGTATTCCAATTTTATCTGGAAAATAACTAACAGAGTGGAAAACTTAGAAAGAATATTAATATGAAAAATTTAAAAATTCATTTTCTTCTGTTTGCAGTGATATTTTTTGGATCTGCATGTGATAAAAAGTTGCCGGGAAGCCTGTCCTATCCTTTTAGGATAATTCCACAACCACAAAAAGTAGAATTACTAAGGGGCAAAGGTTTGGATTTTGGTAAACTCACTGCAGTCGATATAAGCAATATTAAAAACAGACCTGTAATGGGGGAGATACTTTCAAATCTAACAATCACCAATAATAAGGCCAATGGTGTACTTTCACTTATCATTGATCCGGAGTTGGGTGAGACAAAAGATCCCGAAGGTTATGTCCTGACGATTCAAAATGGAAATGTAGAGATAAAATCCATAGGTGAAGCCGGGATATTCTATGGTTGTCAGACGCTTGAGCAACTACTGGAGGATGCACGAGACTTTAACACAACCATTCCAGCCTGCAGGATCACCGATTATCCTGCCCTTAGATACCGGGCGGTACATTTTGATGTGAAACATCACCTCGATCACATGAATTATTATTATCAGAGCATCGACCGGCTGGCGCGATACAAAATCAACGCTGTGATTTTTGAATTCGAAGATAAATTGGGTTATATCAGACAACCACTTATAGGTGCTCCACAAGCCATAACTATTGATGAGATGGCAGATCTTACAGAATATGCCTCAGAGAGAAATATAGAAATTTCTCCACTCGTACAGGGACTTGGTCATGCTACTTTTATCCTGAAGCATGAACATTATGCCCAATTAAGAGAAATTCCAGAAAAGAGATGGGTGTTTTGCCCTGTTGAAGAAGGAACCTACCAGGTTTTGTTTGATATGTACAAGGATGCAATGGATGCTACCCCGGGATCTAAATACCTGCATATAGGGGGTGACGAAATAGGTGATATCGGCCTCTGCCCCCGTTGTAAACCAGTTGCTGATGAAGAAGGGGTAATGAGTTTAAACCTGTACTGGCTAAACCGGGTATGCGATTATATTGTTGAAAACGGCCGTATACCTATTTTCTGGGACGATATGCCCCTTAAGCAGGCTGGTGTATACAGAACTACCTATGATCCCAAGGTCAATGCTGAACAGGCAGCCGAAGCATGGGAAGAGGGAGAACCAAAGTTGGAGTTGCTGATCCAGGATTTCCCTAAGAAATGTGTTTATATGCGATGGAACTACGAACTAGGCAGGTTACCAGGCAACATAAAGGCTCTTGAGTGGTATAAAGAAAATGGTTTACCGGTTATGGTTTCCACAGCTGCACAAACAGGCGCACTCCTCTTTCCAAAGGACGAGCGTACGGGCAGTATGACCGATGGTGGTCTAATTGCAATTCAGAGTTTCCTTCAACTAGCAGTTGAAAAAGATATTGATGGCATGTTATGTACTGCCTGGGATGACCTGTCACCTCATTTCGAAACGTACTGGAGAGGGTTTATCGCAGCTGCGGAATATAGCTGGTCTCCGGAAAGCAGGTCACTTGAAGAATTTGACGAGGCTTTCCTTCAAAAAGAATTCGCTATTTTAAAACAAGATTACGCAAAGATGTACAATATGCTCACAGAAGCTGCAGCCTTCTGGGACGGCGCATTTATGAGAAAGGGTTCACGTACTGACATTGGAAATGCCTTAGTTAATCTGCCGGGACTAGCACACTGGGTTCCTGAGGCTGAAAAAGAAAAACAAATGATAAAAACCGATTTTTCGGATATAGTCATTGAGCTTCCGGATCACAAAAATCCCGGGAAATGGACAAAACAATATCAGGATAGATTGACCATTGCTGAAAAAATACTAAATGATTACCAAAAAACGTCAAAGATAATTGATACTCTATATAATGAATCGGCCAGAAACCGGTTTCACTGGGAAATGTATAAGTCCCTCAATGATTTTCAGATAACCGCTCCCAGATTGTTACTTGCGTTGAAGCAATGCGATACTGCTGATGAAAACTTGTTTAATGAAGGCGAAAGGAATGTAAATGCAGCAATAGAAGAATTTAATGCCTCATGGGAAAATTTGAAAAGTGTTTATTCTGCAACACGTTATATTTCTTACCCTGATAATTATGTTGCTGACAGATATTTTCATTTTGCTAGTCAGCGGGAAGATCTTACCTGGATGATACAGGTAGAAGAATTGATGCATAAAAGGATTCAAGAGTGGATGTCAGAGATAAATTAATATTTCAAAAACACAGTTCATATGAAAATATCAGGATTTATATTATTAATTGTAGCATTTATTTTTCCGCTTTCTCAAGCAAACGCACAAAAATATTGGATATATGATGGGGATAGACAGTTCACTCCTGCCGAGTTATATATGATGGACGACTGCGGTACATGCTCACAGTTCAAACATTTTAAAGCAATCCCAAATCCGCCGGATATTCCTGTTTTATCTGATAAATATGCAAAAAATAATAAATGTGCTGAAATGTATTTCCCCGGCTGTCAGTACTCTACAGCGGAGAATTTTTGTATGAAATCCATGTCACAACCCGAAGGACAAACTCAATTTCCTTATGGCACGGATATTTACCAGGCTTTCAGTGTATTTGTGCCCATCGAATACAATCATGATGCTGATTGGAATTTAATTTATCAGTTTCATGGTTACCCGGACGATCTTGGCCAATGTGATAACTGGAGGTCACCACCTTTTTCCATAGCTCTAAGGACAAACCAATGGAGGGTATGGGGTAGGTACGCTTCTCAAAAGTGTAATAATGACGGGAATGAATCCGTTACTTCAATAATTCTTCACGAAGGTCAACCGATCGTAAAGGGAGATTGGACACATTTTGTTATTCATTTAAAATATGAATACAATGGAGACGGCCGTTGTGAAGTATGGCTAAGGGATGCTGAAAATAGTACGCTCGAAAAAATTGTAGATTATTCCGGAGCGATTGGTTTTAATGATGAAAAAGCACCATATGATTATGTGTCTTTTGGATACTACTACGGTAATAATTCCGGTCCTGATGTCACATTATATTTTGACCGCATCATATTTGCAGGAAAAAAAGAAAGCCTGGAAAGTATGATGTATTATAAATAATCGATTAAACCGAAATCCAAAATTTTTTTGAAGCTTATCACTATTTATTCACGTATGATCAAAACCTTATATTCCGGCCCGGCAATACTCGCAAGATTAATTGCACGGAAAAGAATTTCATGTTTTTCATTTTCCAGAGTAACTTCCAGCGTATCCTTTACAGGATTCCATGTATCATTACCGGATTCTTTCATTTGATATTCTTTCAGATTTGGGGTGTTTGAGGTGAGGGTAATCAAGGCTTTGTCTCCATCAATGATTATTTCAGAAGAAAGGGTATTGGGTGTCCACTCAATCGCCTTTCTATTTTTCTCAGTAACCAGATATTCGGTATTGTATGCCCAGTGCGATTTCCCATCCCATATCCAGGTATGATTTCTATAATAATCATCCTCATACATAACCAACATTGTCTCATAATCCGGCCAGGCAGTAAACATATCATTGTATACATGCCACTCAATCCAGGTATAAGTTTGCATAAAACGTTCCTTTGATGCGCCTATCTCATCATCTATCTCAATGGGTAAACGATCTGGTCCTTTTAACATTACTACATCCGCTCCCTTATTTTTCAAATATTCGTCCCGAACCTCCAAGGCAGATAAAGGGATTCCATTTTTTTCGAAATGATGATCATATTTTGCATCGCATAAAAACCATTTTTTGTAATCATTAAGCCAGATTTCATTTATCCCGTGGTGGCCGTCAGGTCCTCCCGATACCCCGGGTCCTGCTCCAAGTGGCCGGGTCACATATCCATAGGCGTTCATGATTCCGTTTTGAACCGTCATAAAATGGCCACAATGAAAACCATGTCCATCGAGAGCAGCGTCCAGAATACCTTCTGCAAATCCTTCTCCGGGATAGGGATCACCAAAATCATCAATTTTTATGATGGATTTTATCCAATGCCTCAGTAATAATATTCGCTTAAATTCATCCGTTTCTCCAAGAAAAACAGTATCTAATCGGTATTTCTGGATCAGGTGCTGAAATTTTGGCGAGGTGAGATCTTCCGATGATTTAAATACTGTGTTTTGGGTAAATGGGGGATTTGTTACATCGACATGATGGTATTGTTTCGTATTGCAGGTAATGAGTAAAATTCCCAGGGTTATTATAAGAATAAAGTTGTTTTTCACTGTATATTTATTTTTATTTCAATAGTAAAAATATAAATAATTTACGGGCTTAAAAACAGTAAATTCGAAAGCTCATGTATTTCGAATACATGAAGTGGGATATTATCCAGGATAAATTCTGAGGATCATGTTATTGCAACGTAATTATTCTTTTTTAATGCATATTTTATGAAAAAATTTATGAAAAATACTAAAATTAAAAGACGCAATTTTATCAAGACAGTTTCAGTTGCAGGAATGGGACTTACGTTCCATGTGCCTTCTTACGCTGCCCACCAAAAAAACAAAAATACAACCGTTCGATTTGGTGTAATTGGTACCGGGAACCGGGGCACCCATTTACTCAAAATCTTGACGGGCATTGAAGACGTTGAGATAGTATCCCTTTGCGACATAAACAAATCGCATCTCGATAATGCATTAAATGTTTGTGTAGATGCGGGCAGAAAAAGACCGGAAGGATATTTTAAAGATGAGAATAGCTATAAACAATTATTGAACCGCGAAGATATAGATGCGGTCATTATAGCCACCTATTGGGACAGTCATGCACCCATTGCCAAATATGCTATGGAGCAGGGAAAATATCCGGCTGTAGAAGTTCCTGCGGCCATCACGCTGGATCAATGCTGGGACCTGGTGAATACCTCCGAAAGGACGGGGATTCCCTGTATGATGCTTGAGAATTGGAGTTTCAGAAGGGACAATCTGGCTGTTCTTAATATGATCCGCGATGGCTTACTGGGAGAAATGGTGCACTGTCATTGTGCTCATTCACACGATTGCATTGATCATTGGTTTTTTGATGCAAACGATGGCAGCCAGCGATGGGGTGCCAAATACCTGATCAATTATAACAGAGACCAGTATCCTACACACAGTATGGGTCCGGTATTAAGCTGGATGGATATTAATTGCGGGGATACCATTAATCAAATTTATTCAGCCGCAACCGCTTCAAAAGGTATTAATGCGTATATGAAACGAAGATTTGGAGCGGACCATCCAAATGCGAAACAGGAGTATAGACAGGGAGATATTGTCACATCCACCCTGAAAACAAAACAGGGAAAGACCATTATTATAAATTATGATATGCAATTACCGCGTCCTTATGATAACAGATGGATGATCCAGGGTACCCTAGGCATTTACAATGAACAAAGGGAAGCAGTTTATCTGACCGGGAAAAGTCCGAAATATCACGAATGGGAACCTTTTTTGCCCTATGAGAAAGAATATTTGCATAAATGGTGGAAGAACCAAAAAAATACAACCGAAGGGCATGGGGGTGTAGACGGCCTCGAAATAGAACTGTTCGTTAAAGCTGTAAGAGATAAAACGAATACTCCAATTGATGTTTACGATTCCGTTACCATGAGTGCTATCGTACCGCTTTCAGGTTTATCTATTGAAAAGAACCAACCTGTTGAATTTCCTGACTTTACCAGGGGTAAATGGAAAGGGCGGAAACCCTATTTTGCCGTTTAATTACTTTAAATAATTATATCGGTTCCAATGAAATAAGACATAAGAATTTCATTTAATTTATATACTATGAGGATAGCACGAATCCTATTTTTAAGTGTTTTGATTTTATTCCACGTTTTAGGTTGTATTCAGAAACCGGCATTTTATGTTTCTCCTAAGGGAAATGATTTGAATCCAGGGACCAAGGCCAAACCTTTTGCTACTATTCAAAGAGCCACTGAAGCTGTTAGAGCCCTATTAAAACAAAAACAGCCTGCTGATATAACAATATATCTGGAGGGTGGGGTTTATCCAGTACAGGAGCCAATCATTCTTGGGCCGGAAGATTCGGGTAAAGAGGACTTTCAAGTGACTTACGCAGCGAAACCCGGTGAAAACCCCCTTATTTCGGGGGGTATGCAATTGAAAGGATGGGAACAGAAAGAAAAAGATTTATGGATTGCAAAGGTGCCCTCTATAAAAGGTAAACCTTGGATTTTCCGGGAACTTTTCATAAACGATAAACGGGCTCAAAGAGCCAGACATCCCAATACGGAATATCTTCGAGTAGCTGAAATCGGGGATGATAACCGTACGAATTTCTTTTTCAATGCGGGAGACGTTCCACTGCCGGAGAATCCCGGGGAGGTAGAATTGGTACTACTGCATGATTGGTCCATCACCCGGATAAATCTTAAGGACATAGACAACGAGCATAATAAAATGACCGCCGTGGATTCTATCGGAGCAAAATGTCTTGATTTTTTCACCATAGGAAACTGGGAGCCCAATCCCCGCTATTTCCTGGAAAACTCAATTACATTTTTAGACGAGCCCTTCGAATGGTTTCTTGACAAAGAAACTCAAATGCTTTATGTAAATCTTCCCGGGGATACCCATCCTGATAAATGTGAAATAATAGCACCCTATGCAAATAATTTGCTTATCCTGAATGGATCTGAACATAATCAAATACGTAATATCACATATGAAGGGATCACCTTCAGCCATTGCGCGTTTTCCCTGCCGGAGAAGGGATATGCCGGTATTCAGGCATGTTTTTTTGATCCTCGGGAGGGAGGATCTGCCTGGAATGTCATTCCATCGGCAATTGAGGCCTCATGGACAGAAAATATTACATTTAATAACTGCACATTGACTCATTTAGGAGGATCCGGACTTTTATTTGGTAAGGGATCCATTAATTGTACGGTTGTCAATAGTTCATTTTCCGATATTTCGGGCAACGGCATAAGCATAGGCGAAGGTAATGACCGTTTGATCGATCTGATTCCCTGGTGGAAATCAGCTCCCCAGCAGGTTGCTTTGGGTAACCGGGTAGAGAATTGTCTCATTTCAAATTCGGGTCAACAATTTTTCGGTGCCGTGGGCATATGGTGCGGAATAACGGCTCAAATGGTCATAAAGAATAATCAGATTTCAAATTTACCCTACACGGGAATTTCCGTAGGTTGGCTTTGGAGTGCCGAACCCACGCCCTGCCGGGAAGTACGGATTGATGGAAATCATATTCATCATATTATGCAAACGCTAAGTGATGGGGGAGGAATTTATACGCTTGGCCTGCAGCCTGGTGGTGTAATTATCAATAATCATATTCATGATGTCGATATAAATGCCGGAAGGGCAGAAAGCAATGGGATGTTTTTAGACGAGGGAACGACTGATATGACAATCGCCGATAACCTGATTTATAATATCGCAAAATCTCCTTTACGGTTTCATAGAGCAAAAGTTAACTGGGTAAAGAATAATGTTTTGGTTTGCGGTGAAAATATACCTGCTGTCCGTTATAATAGAACAGAGGAGAAAGACATAGTAATGGAAGGGAACCTGATCCTGTCGGAATCTAATGAGGAAGATGTGAAAACACTTAGTGAAATTATTGCTGATTGGAACCTGAAATAGGGAGATTTGTGCCCCACTCGATAAAAATTGACCCGCATGAATTCCGTGTTTTTCATAACCATGATACACAAAGCACGAGGGTATGCCTTATAAGGCCGGTTTCTTAACGCTGTCTTATCAGAATATCAAATAGATAAATAAATATCAAAATGATGTTTTGTAGTTTTTTCTTTATTATCAGTTGTATAATAAATGTCTAATGAGTAATGTACTTCAATTTCTAAGTCAATTTAGTAATTAGGTGAGATTAACAAAGTAGTCAGCAAATGGGTTTCTATTCGAATAAGGTATTTCCTTGGGTACTTGACGTTACGGAGCCCAGGGAAATGGCAGAGCAACGGCGGCTTATCCTGCGCGATATCAAGGGAGAAATCCCAGAGATTGAAATAGGCACCGGAGTGAACCTTTCTTATTATCCGGATAATATCAAGGTATTGACAGGAATAGAACCATCAGATGCAATGCATCCTCATGCCAAGCAACGTGCGGATGCAACAGGGCGAACACTTGAATGGTATCGAGGGCAGGGTGAACAGCTGCCATTTGATGAAGGACGTTTTGATACTGTCGTAATGGTAAACGTACTCTGCACAGTAGAAAACGTTGATGCGGTTCTAGGAGAAGCCTACCGGGTTTTAAAACCTGGGGGGCGATTGCATTTCTTAGAGCATGGATTTTCGAAGGAAGAAAAAATCAGGAAATGGCAAATCCGGCTAAATGGTTTGAATAAGGTTATCGCATGCGGATGCGAGCTTACACGAGATATAGAAAAGCATATTTGTGATTCGAGCTTTTTTATAGATGAATTGGTAAATGTTTCACCTTTCTCAGGGATGAATGTGTTGTATACACATATCCGAGATGTTGCTTTATTTGTTGAGGTTCGTTCATTTGGGAGTTGTCGGATGGTCACTGTTTTTGAGAATTAACGTCTATGGGTATGAATTGCAGGGCATTTTGAAACTCGTACTTATCCACGCGTGACAAAAGGAGCCTCGAAGAACAAAGTTGCCAGAAACAGTTGTCCGACGTATATTTTATACCCAATGTTATGCCCTGGCTTTTTTAGATTTTCAACTTGTCATTAAGTAGTTGATTAGTAATTTGTTAGACATTCTCCATCTTGTACAACCTGATTTTATAGGAGTCTTACCTGACACTTAACCTTTTCCGTAATTTTAGCTACTTTTATACTGAAATGAGATTTACAGGGGCTTTACAAACGAAATTCAATACCGTCATTTGGATCACGGTATCATGGACTATCATATCCATGTTCCAGTTAACGTATGAAGTTGCCGTTTTAAAGGAATACGGATTCGAATATCGATGGAGCACCCCTGGAAATTTTATGACCTATTTCCTGATCAACACCCTAGCCTTTATTCTCAATGGATTTATAGGAGGGTTGGTCATCGTCTTTTTTCTTCAGCATTGGATCAGAAAGCGTTCATACACCTTCGGACTATTATATGGAATGGCGACCTATGTGGTCCTCTTCTTTTTGTTGACCTGTCTTCAAAACTATTTTGTGATCGACTCTATATGGGATGGAACCGGGTCTTTTTATGCAGCCTATGTTAAGGGGTTAGCAGATTACTTCTTCAGTTATGAATTTGCCAGGAATTTTCCCTTTTGGCTGATTGTGCTGATCGGTACCTTAACAACCCTATTCGTCAGCGATAAATATGGACCTGGCGTACTAAAGAAATTCCTCTTAGGAAGGTATTTCCATCCAAAAAGTGAGCAACGGATCTTTATGTTCCTGGACCTAAAAGGGGCCACCAGTATTGCAGAAAAACTCGGGGAACACCAATATTTCAATTTCATACAAAGGGTAATCATGGATGTGACTCCGATTCTGTTGGACACAAAAGGAGAAATATACCAATACGTAGGAGACGAGATTGTGGTCAGTTGGAGCTTAAAGAATGGAATAAAGGATTTTAATTGTATTCGCTGTTTTCAAAATATTAGGGAAATATTGAAAGAATTGGGGCCCCTCTACATGGATCAATTTGGGGCCGTGCCTGAATTCAAGGCTGGACTTCACGTGGGAAGAGCCATTGTCGGAGAGATTGGAGTGATTAAAAGGGATATTGCGTATTCAGGGGATGTACTAAATACTACGGCTCGCATCCAAAGCAAATGTAATGAGCTTGGGGTATCCCTTCTACTTTCCGAAAATCTTCTTAATCATTTTCCGAAACGCCATTTATCACCCAAACCTATGGGGAAAGTGGAGCTTAGGGGAAAAGCAGAGGCTCTTTCACTTTATAGCCTTTGATTTTTTTAAGGTAATCTCCTGGATTGCTTTTTTCATTGATTGAATATCCAACCTGGAAAACAAATCCGGATATACATTTAATGAAAATGCAGATAATATATAAATTCTGCCCGGAACATAAACCAAAATAAAGGGCTGTTTGTACTCAAAAATTGGTTGTTAATAAAAGCAGAATATTAGTTATTAGCAGTCGTATTTTTAGCCTGGTCGTAAAATTGGATTTACTACAAGACCTTTTGAATTTAGATTAATAAAGTTCGTTTTTCCCTTTCTTCCAACGTTTTCTTATAGTTAATTGATATGCATAATCGGATATGTTTAATTTTTCATTTGATCCAGCTCTTGAGGTCTGCCAGTTAAATAGTATGGAGATTCTCCAATCTTTGGAGGCGTTGTATCCCAAGCCAACACCCGCTCTTCCTCTATTTCTAAAAACCCTTCAATTTCATCACTCACAGGAAAATGGAACTCTACATTCAAACGATCGATATTTTGAACGTGCATTTCGATGATGGACAAATACTAATCCATTGAAGCATCAAGCAAATCTTTAATGAATTGATGTAATCTTCACGATCAAGAAAAGAATTTTAGAATTTCGTAAAAAGCGCATGAGAAGTAATCAACTCCTTGGCAAATTTTGGTTTTGGGTTGGGTCGTGCGATTTGCAAATGTGCTGTTTGAAGGTAGTGTTTCCTATAGTCTCAGCACGGGGGAGAAAAAAACAAAATAAATTTTTTTCAAGTTGGCATATACGTTTCTTCAAGGAACCTATCATGTTTTAAATCAGTTTTCTTTATAATCTTTCGATAAACTATTAATGATGCATACATTTAAACACTTGCATATAACGGTGAGTAGAAAAATAGTAGCCGATTACGGATTTCAAACTTATCAAATAACAAGACAGTTGAAGCGGGCTGAAATCCCTGAATTTATTAATATCACAGCTATTATTTTTATACATTGTTATAAGCGTTGTATTATTCATTAATCAATGTATCATATTGTTATCTATCCATTTTTTACTTTCATTCTTCGCCTTACACGAATGATAAAAAGTGCAATCCAAAACATTGTGGCTCCAATTATGACAAAACCCAATGGGAAAAAATCAAATGAAGGAATTATCGAATAAGCATTTAGTTCTTTAAGAGAAATATTAATTAGATTTTTTAGAATAAATTCAGTGCACTGGTGATTCATACTATTTATCATAACTACAACACTCAAATGATTTTCCGGTAGATGAACCATATAGGCTGAAGTTCCGATATTAGCGCCACTATGTCCATATGCTTTTTTACCATTTGAATATTTTTTTTTAAATAGCTGTACTCCTAATCCGTAACCAGTCATATTGCCACTTGGCATGAAAGTGACGAATTGCAGCATTTCATCCATTGATTGCTGATTTAGAATTTTACCTTCGAAAAGAGAATGACACCAGAAGGCCAAATCTTCTGCAGTCATAAAAATACCTGAGGAGCCATAGGTTATACTTTCATGTGATTCTCTAGGCAGGAAAGTCAAATCAATATTAGAACCATCATTATTGAAATTGTCACCAAATACATGCGCCTGGTTGCCTGGAATATTTTCCTCTATTGATAGACAGGCGCTTTTGGTATTTAACGGCTGCCAAAAATATTTCTTAAATACAGAAGAAAGATTAGAGCCTGTTATTTCTGTAATAATCTCAGCCAATAATAAATAATTTGTATTTGAGTAGCGAAAACCATCTCCTGGCGAAAAATAGGGTTCTTTGATATATGTCAATACTTCCTCTGGTGTCCATATTTTAGTCCTGTCTTTTTTGAGGTCATCCCATATTTTCTGATTACTCCAGAACATATAAATTCCGCTGGTATGATTAAGTAACTGTCTGACAGTAATTGTATTATTTACATGAGGATATTCAGGTAGCCATTTTGATAAGGGATCATCAAGTGAAAGTTTTCCTTCTTCTGCCAATTTAAGAATAAGGGTGGCCACAAAATTTTTTGTTACACTTCCTATGGCAAAAAGCATATCAGGTTTTATAGTTATAGTATCGTAGGAGATTCCACTTGTACCCGTCCATTTTTTAGTATCAGAAAAGATTATTGCTGCTGAAACACCTCTGACATTATGTTTGCTAATTCCATTATCAAGTGCATTTTGCAGTTTTTCTTCTAAGGAGGTCTTCTCCCCTGAAATACAGGATACGCAGAAAATAAATACTGGAGAAAATATGATTGCTATAAAAAATGACTTTGTATGCATTGTAAAAACTCAATAGGATTATTGTTTTTTTCAAAATGTATTGCACATAACGGTGAGTATGTATACCCCATGCCATTTTAAGGGCAAGATAGTGCCTGGTTAGTATATAGGCAAACAATAGTGGAATAGATTGATTACTGATATCATAGGTATGATGTAAACCCTGCGGTTATGTACAGTCATCACAGTTACGGTCTCTATAACCTACGTTCTACCTCGTGGAAGACCGCAAGCTTAGATAAATCTTCTCCAGCACAGAATTTTTCAAATTCCTTCTTTAGCCCGATACCAAATTTTCCCTCCTGTAACTCCATCAATATCTCCTTTAGTTCAGATGAAGGAACAGTTTTAGTCTTTTGAAACCCATGTTTGATATATGTGCGTAGCATCGGTGCACAAGCCTGAGATGCTACCCAGTAATTATCGGGACCTGCATACGCTCTCACAAGCTTCCAACTATGACTTAGCGCCCACTCAAGGATGCCATCGAGAAGTGCGTGGCTGAGACCCCGCCCCAGATAGTCCTTGTGTATAAGCCAGCAGTGGATCCGGAGAATCCGATTAGCTGGATTCTGGATCGTGGGAAGATCCATCTTTATCATCTGTTGAGTCGCGGCAAATCTTGGATCTTGGCAGCAAATATGTTTCTGTCCGGCAAGATCGAAGATAACCTCGGGGTAAAATCTGGCTTGACCCACAACGAAGTCACCCTCTATAGCTAGCATGGCACACGATCCATAAATATCAATTAACCGTGCAAGAAATTTTTTATTCCTGTCAAATTGTTCCTTTGACATACCACGTGCATTCATACTCATTTTCTCAATATTATTAGAACTGAGTGGCCCGAAATGAACGCATCGGAACAATATAAAAGCCTTATCCATTGGGCAGATTTTCATACACACTCCTTTGAATCTATGCGATAAATTTCTCCACTCCGTATCCTAAGGGATGATTGCACATAACTGTCTGCCGATAAAAAGCATCCCGATCCGATCGAAGTTCAAATTTCATTTAATTAAAGAAACTAATTGAAGATAAGAAAACCTTTTTACATACGAAATATCGGGATGATTTTTATTGGTGTGTTGGCAGCAGTGCAGCTTCCTACAATTCGTACATTATAATCTCTAAAATATCAACTTACTTAAAAATCTTATCTGCGGTTAACAAAGGTAGTTTCGAAATATATACTAATGAATCAGAGACCGATTATATAATACATACAGGCATTGGGTGGAAGTGGTGATTTCTGAAGTGAGGGCATTGAAAGTAGTTCATCACCTGAGTATCATAAATCAGCACCATCCATTTTTTAATCAAAAATCGAAAACACAGGTGTTTCTTTAGTAACTATCAGCAAGTAAGATAAATAGTAAGTATTTGGAAGCGACCGCGTGTCGCTGAAGTCACGCTGGGGCTTGACGCCTACTCGAAGGCGAGGAGGGCGAAAAATTTATAAATTTATTGGGTTAGATTAATGAAGTTCGTTTTTCCTTTCTTCCAAGGTTATCTTATCTTTAATTGATATGCATAATCAGATATGCGCTCTTCCTCTATTTTTAAAAAACTCTTCAATTTCATCGTTCACAGGAAGAAAGAACTCTATATTCAAATGATTTATATTTTGAACGTGTATTTCTAAGATGAACAAATACCAATCCATTGAAGCATCGAGCAAATCTTTAATGAATTGATGTAATCTTCATGATCAAGAAAAGAAATATAGAATTTCATAAAAAGTGCATGAGAAGTAATCAACTCTTTGGCAAATTTTGGTTTGGGGTTGGGTCGTGCGATTTGCAAATGTGCTGTTTGAAGCTGGGGTTTCCTATAGCCTCGACGCGGGGGAGAAAAAAACAAAATAAATTTTTTTCAAGTTAGCACATACGTTTCTTCAAAAAACCTTTCATGTTTTAAATCGGTTTTCTTTATAATCTTTCGATATATTGTTAATTATGCACACATTTTAACACTTGTATACAACGGTTCGGATATGTGCAGTACGGGATTTCGGAGTACTTCACTTTCAAGCCTGCATTTAGCCAAATCTTTTATTTACCTTAATTTCTACTTTATTGCCAAATCAAAGAATTGGTGGTGTTACAATAAAGTGAGAAAGTTCGATTAACCACAAAACCACACTACATATGAGCCATTGTTTCCAGCCGTTATTCCATTCAATTTTATCTTTATTAATTTTGCCAATCCATACTAGCATTGTTTGGTATATCGTATTGATGTTCCAAAAGCTTTATGGGATGATAAATGTGTTTTTTTAATGTACATTTAATTCATAGTTATCTCAACTGTAGCTGCTTTCAATCCTTCTGCACTTGCAGTAAATGATATAATTCCGGCCTCATTTCCAATTGGGCGTATTATTGCCAGACATTTTCCATGCCATGTCCTTCTTTGTGGTTGCTGGAAACTTGCCATATCACTTGGACTACCGCTGCCAACTCCTGCAATCTCAGCTTTTCCGCTGATTTCAAATTTTACCATGATACTGTCGGCATTGGGTATCAGATTACCTTCTTCATCAACTATTTCAGCCATAACATACGAAAGGTCGTTCCTGTCTGCATTGATATTTTTGCGGTCTACAACAAGTCTTACAGATGCTGGTTTGCCAACAGTATTAATGGTGTCAGCACCTGTTTCAACACCATTATTATAACTTCGGGCGATTAAAACTCCTGGTTCATAGGGTACTTCAAATTTGGCTGTTATTGAGGTGTCTCCGTCCACTTCCTGTTCACCAATTATTTTGCCATTTAGTTCCAATTTTACCAATGGGTTACGGGTATAAACATTTACCTGCATTTTTTTACCTTCACGCCCTTCCCAGTTCCAGCATTTTAGTTCTTCCGGCCAACCCCAAGGGCTAACATTCTCTTTCATTCCGACTGGTATTGGCTCGTGAACCATCATTTCTATATTACTTTTTCTCCATACTACCAGCTGATGATAATATCTTAACTTTTTATTTCCTATAAGATCGATATCTCCCTGGAAATCATTAAATACAGGCCATGAATCTCGTGAGAAAAATCCACCTCCCAACATGCCCCTCCTTTCGTTAGGAACATCGGGAACAATTCTTGATAAACCAACTCCTGCCTCTCCAAGATAATCCATCACAACCCAGGCAAAATTGCCAATTACATAAGGATAATCTTCTACAGTTTTCCAATTCACAAGGGAATAAAGTGGCATGAACTCAGTGGCAACCATAACCCGTTCTGGATATTTTTTGTGATCTTCTTCATATCTATCATACATGTAGTTATATCCGACAACATCAAGCAATCCCAGGTGAGGGGCCGATTCGTGCCACCTGCTTTTTTGGCCCCTTCTTCTTGCAAAATCATTGAATCCCTCGGTAACAGCCCTTGAATTATCCAGGTTACGAATGGCACCGGTAAGGTTTCTGGCTATTCTAAATCCAGCGGTATCGAGTGCTTCATGAATTTCATTCCCGATACTCCACATAATAACCGAAGGGTGATTTCTGTCACGGAGTACCCATGATTCTATATCCTTTCTCCACCATTCTTTAAAATATTTTGAATAATCTTCCTCAGAAACCTTTGGATCTTCCCAATTATCGAATATTTCATTTATCACCAATATTCCTAATCGGTCGCAGACATCGAGAAGAAAAGGTGATGGAGGGTTATGACTGCATCGAATAGCGTTATACCCGGCATTTTTAAAAATTTCTATTTTTCTTTCTTCTGCCCGGTCAATTGCTTTTGATCCCAGAGGCCCGTTGTCGTGGTGGAAACACCCACCTACTAATTCCAGGGGATTGCCATTTAGGAGAAATCCTTTTTCTGCACTAAACTCAATCGAACGGATTCCGAATTTGGTATCTAATATATCCGATTGTTTGCCGTTTTTGAATATAGTCACCCTCGCTGTATAACGTTTTGTGTTTTCAATCGACCAGAGAGCAGGATGAGTAACAGTTATATGTTGTTCAATTTCTTTCTTTTCATAGGGCGTGATCTCTATTGCATTTTCCGTTGTGGTTATAACATTTCCTTCCGGATCAATAATTTGTACCTGTACTTTAACTGGTGCGATTCCCTCCTCTGAATTAACAACCGTTGAAGTAATACTTATCTCAGCTGATTCTTTACTAACTGTTGTCGTTTTTACATATACTCCCCACATTCCAATATGAGTAGGATTTACCAGTGTCAGCCAAGTGTGTCTGTATATACCAGAACCTGAGTACCAACGGGCATTACTTCCTTCATTTTTTACATGCACAGCCACTACATTGGGTTGACCAGCCGGATTAAGATAAGGGGTAATATCATAATAAAATGAAGTATAGCCGTAAGGATGGTTGCCAACATGCTTACCATTAATCCAAACATCTGAATTCATGTATACACCATCAAATGTCAGGTAAGCAACTTTTTCGCTGTCTGCCTTGTCTATTGTAAAGGTTTTCCGGTACCAGGAAGTCCCACCAATCGTGTATCCAGTTCGCATTTTGCCAATAGACGACTTGGAAAATGGTCCTATTACACTATCCGACTGATTTGGCAAGTCTTCTATACTCCAGTCATGAGGAAGATCTATTAGCCTCCAGATGGAATCATCAAATGAAGGGCTTTCCGCGTCTTCGGGATCATCTTTAATGAATCGCCAATCTTCATCAAATAGTATTGTACGGTTTTCATCTGTAAACCTCGAAACATCACAAGAAAAATTAATGATTAATATGATTATCATTAAGGGTAACAAAACAAAAACTTTTATTCTCATGGTTTAATTTATTTAGATTTTGAAATTCCTGATTTTTTCCCTTGCCGGATGATCCAATTACTGTCGAAGTCAATTGATTAAATTTCTTTATTAAATTCTCAAATTGTTCCAAAAAATCTGCTTCTAGCATCTTCTATGCTTTAATAGTTGGTAACGGACAATTATAAAAGCCGTTATAATGACTTTTATTCACTGTTGTAGCCAGTTTATGTATTAATCTTTACAGCTCTAGGGGATTTCCAGATTTTCATTTTCTTCAGATCAGGTGCGTAGATTCTTAAAATGACATCAAGGTTCTGATCAATTTTGTTTATTGGCAACCAGTTTTCCTCAGGTACATCCTCGGGTTTTTGGGTGCAAATATACACCTCAAGTCCACCATCAGCATTTAATTTAACTCCAGCGTTTTCGCCCACGCTATACTTCTTCTGTTCGTTGGGGATGAAGAATCCATTCTCTGTGTCGTAAAGCGTAAGTGACCAGAAGCCTTTTGCTGGAGGGAGTTCGTCCTTTGTCATTTTAATTACATAATCATTTTGCGCATTCATTATTTCACCATCGGAAGTGGTTACTGGAGGATAAACGGCTTCACGCATAGGTAACCAATTGGCCCAACTACCGATTGCAAAAGCATGGATTCGAGGGTCATATTTCCTTTGGTTTGGAATAAAGTGGGAAATAGTCTTTTTAAAATCTCCGGATTATTAAACCTGGCTAATTCCTGTTCCTTGATTTTCAGAGATATTTTACGAAATTGCTCGCCATCAATTTTCGTAGCAGTTTCAGAATTATAAGTTTTATAGGGTTCTAAACCTAATGGTTCGTATGCTGCTAATACTGCTTGATCCAACTCATCATCAGGATTGAAGGAGGTATGGTTGAAAACAAATTGCATCACCTCTAAAAAGTTATTGCCGAAAATATCGGCATCGGTAGCTCCGTATTCAGGAAAAGAAATTGGATCTTCCTCCAGTTTAGGTTTACCCATAAACTCAGTCAGAGATTCCCCTTTTATTTCATTTATTTGGTTAACAATTCGCTCATATTTTTCTTTTTCACTGGCATGAGGCATAACCCTAAGTACCAGTGAAACAAAATCACCTGTCATTTCATATACCTCATCAACACCTTCAATTGGTTCGCCTTTATAATTCTCGGTCCGTCCAGAATAAAACAAGACCGTAATCGGTTCTTGAAAATCACCTTTTGTAGTTGACAAGGGAACATTAACATAATGGTCGTAGCCGGTAGCCATTAGCGAAACATATTTTGACTCAAAACCGGGAAATGTAAAAACAGCTGCATCTTTGCGTAAATCAAGCATGGCCATCTGATACATCACATCATTATTTGGGCGGGCTATGGATTTTACTGTATGGTCGAGCAGCTTGGTGTTCCTTAAACCCTTATTATAACCTCTTGTTGACATGCCTTCTTCAGCCAGGGCAAACTTATTATTTACATTATAGATGGCCACATACTGGTAGGATCGTTTTACCAGGTTTTCGATTTGCTCATCGGATAGAATAGCTGCACCATTTTCATCGAGTGTAATGTCTGCCGAATTTTTCTTAGTATTATTACAACTAATCAGGGCCATAATACAGCTAATAATGAATAGGATGTTTAATTTCTTCATATCAATTAATTTTGCTGTTTATAAATCATGGTTATAAATTGGTAGAACGGTCCCGGTATAAAAATTGGGCGGGTGTGAATCCGGCAAACCTGTCAGACTGTAGTTGTTTTTTGATATTTTTGTTTACGTGTCATACTTTTACTGAACCCCCGCCTTGTTTTATGTCGTTTTGTGCGCTGTTTCAGTAATTTTATTTTTATGTCTTTTCAATAAATTCTTTTATACTTTCTCCTTCTTCTTTCATATGTTTCCTTAATACTTCTATCCTTTCTTTAAATAATGCTTTTAAGAGAATACCAAGTTTAAATTTTAACTGAGCTATAAATTCAGTATCCTTACCTTTTGAAATTAATTTAAAACAACCTCCAGAACAAATCATTGAGTATGGAAAAAGCATTTTATATTTTAAAACATTTTTGTTTTTATTAATACTATGAATTTTAAAACCTAATTTATGTTTTGTGCCGTGTATATATTCTTCTGCAATCAATATTGATCCAGGTGCAAAATCTTTCCCTTTTTTCCAATAACATGAAATGTGATCCTTATGCCATAATTTATAATTCTCCGAACTCTGAAAAAAGAATACTAACGTATCCCAAATTTTGTCAGGAGTACTATTAATTTTTATTCTATCAACCAGTTCTATCATGTTTATCCTTTAGTATGGCATTGCGCACAACGTATGTGTAAACCACAATTTGTTTTACATATCTATCTCTAAAGGACTCTTGATCCCTTGCAACTTTAATTCACTCACGCGTTTGTAAATTTCTGTAGTTCTGGTACTTCGTTGTCCTAATAGTGCTTGAAAATAATGCAAATCTGTTCATTTTCCAGTAACTGCATTGCAAAAATATGTCGAAGTTTATGGAGCGTTACTGAAAGTCCGGTCGCTCGGAGTGTTTGTTGGTGGGATTCCCGAGTGACTGGTTTAAATGACTGATGAAATGCCTTGGCATCTGTGGAAAGCTATCAATGAAATGAGTGACCGGAGGGATAATCAGCTCTATACAAAAACCTCAGATCGCTTGATTATCAACCGGTTGACTATCTCTACTGATTTCAGGCCTTTCGTTAACGATCAATGAACTTTGGAGACAATTCTGTACATTCTTTCCACGCCCGAAATAGAATTGTTTATTAGCTTTAATTGATGGGACCGACTGAAAATACCCTGCCTGTAACTTTCTTCTACCTGGGTGGGATAATGTTTCCATATCACATCGATCTTACGGTTTTCATCGATAAGGTAATCAATTCGTTCTACTACAAACCCCTTGAGAAATTCTTCTGCTTTATTCCAGTCATTTTTATTTGCCAATCCGGTATAAGGTTGATCCTCTCCAAAATAGAGTACGGCATTAGCCTGATCCTTCAACTCCTCCTCCCTGACCGTCAGAACGGCTTCACGGAGAATCACATGATCGATATGCTCCTTAACACACAGGGGGAGTAGGAGAGCAGTATTTTCCTGGCTAAGCCAACTGTATGCATAACTTTTAATGTTTTCATAAATTTGCCAATCCTCAGAATCAAAGTTTTCTCTGTTCCCCTGTGGAAATTCAAACATTTCTCCTGATTTCCAGGCTTTTTGACGCATTACACATTCTTTTTCCGCCTTGAGTTCATAACTGTAATTTCCATGCCCGAGCAGGTCGTCCAGACAATTCAGATCCTCCAGTAACCGTATACCCGTCGCATACTGTATCCTTTTCAAGCTGATATCCTTATTGCCTTTGTCATCCCTGGCCTGATAATTGGACCGGCTGAAGATTTGTACGATATGGATATTCTTTGAATTGATCAATCCATTTTTTGATAGCCCATCCAGATAGCCACCAAAGGTAAGGGGTACATCATCGTAATGCGGACTTAGAATTATTATATTATTTTCTGGAATTACATCGAAAATTTCTTTCATGAAAGTATAATATTATAAAATATCTTCCCCTTGGTTTTTTTGAAACTGTTTCAGACTACGCAGGTTTATATTAAAATTAATGGTGTCTGGCGAAATTACTGACATTGCACTGATCAGCCTTCCTAACCGTAAACAAGTTTGTGCTTTGTTGTCGATAAATGGGAATCCGAGTATTAAACCTAACATAATACCTGAAAGCATGGCATCTCCGGCACCAGCCGTATTTTCTACAGGGACGTTTAAGATGGGCAGAAATTTTACCTCACCCTGATCGTAACCATAAATCCCCTGACTGCCACAGGTAATACAGAGTTTTATTTCCGGATTGATTTGAGCCACTACTTTAATACAGTTGTTAGCTATTTCCTCTATTGAATCATCTCTGGATACATTAGCGAGCGCCGCCGCCTCATCCAGATTAACCGACAGCAGGTTTATTTTTTCCAGAAGTCCCTGTTTTTTAATTGTATCGATTTCGTCACTCACAAATGAGGCCAACACATATGCCTGATTTCTGAATCCAAGATTTATCAATTCGATCCTGCTGGGGAGAGGCACTTCCGGCACGGACAATACCAAGGATTTGTTTTCCTGAAGGATAGTTGCAGTATCGATCATCCTCTCAGCCGTAACCAGGGAGCTGGCACTTTGGCTTTCTGTAATGTTCCCTCCTGAATGATCGGGATACTGAAAACAGATTGAATGCAGGGTGGGAGTATTTTTTATGATTTTTACATATTTCATATTCATGCCGGCATTTTTCATTATGGTTAGCAATTCTTTTGCCGCATGATCATCTCCAACAGCCCCTATTGGGTAAATCTGGGTATTGACATTAAGATCTTTCAACAAAACAGCAGTATAATGAAAAATGATATGTAGTTTACAGAAATCTTTTACAGAAAGCAGATGACCCATCCTGCTTTCATTTCTACCTAAATTTTGATTCCCTTCAAGAAGGTAGATCTTGCCGGTACCTATCCCTCCAGTACCCACCACTGCCGTAAATTGTTCTTTAATATTTATGATGTTATTATTATTTAATGATTGAAAAATATGTCTAATTTCTACCTGATATCGAAATACCCTGAATCACCGAAAAAATCCCAGTCAGGATTTTCACTGATCGGATGCCTTGCCGTTTCTTCTGTTGCCGTTATGATCGCATTCGGATGTTCCTGTAAAAGGGTGATTGGATACTCCACAGTGGGTGGAGAAAAGAGTGCCACCCGGAGTGCAGTTTGTTTCCAGGTACCTGTATCGCTGTACACCCTTATTTTTTTTGCAGACAGGCATTGTTTAACGCCCAACGTAACGGACATAGGCGGTACAAACTGATAAGCAGCACCGAAACTACGCTGCCCCAATGTGATTATGGTATCAAGATTATTGTCCTGCACCCGTGTAGTGGTATTTCTTAAATCTTCCAGAGAAATAGTACTGAAAGGATGACGCCGGGTTTGATTATAGGCAATATGGCCATCCTGCCCCCATCCCCCTAGGGTTATATCAATAGGAGCTTTTTCGATCGCTTGATCTATTTCTGGAATGTTAAAAGGTGTAGGAAAGAATCGTTGATTTTCCGGGACAGAAAGTTCGGGAAATATTCCTCCATAAAAATATTTCTCCATGAATCCACGAAAATTATATGGGTGGGCT
>WOR8_10002596_pt1 | contig 37335 bp, 37 predicted proteins | sample DeeMarSeWOR38_10_FD_19890 | JGI IMG/M metagenome (IMG submission 19890) | reverse complement strand
TGCCAAGGAAAAAAAGAATGTGAAAACCCAGGAAGAAATCATTAAATATAATCAAAAAGTTGAAGCCCTGAATAAAAGAGCCGAGGCTTATGCCGCCAAAGGAGAATCCTATCAGGCGCAGGTTGAAGCCTACAACAATCGCGTGGCGGAAAAAAATTCTGAGCTGCAGGAGAAGGAAAACTCACCGTAACGTATACCGTCCTGATATCGCCGACACTTCCTGGCCAAGCCGAATGGATATGTGGCCGTCCAATACGGAATCGCTTTGTAAATTTCTGCGCCTGTCAAAGATCTGGAATACCCTAAATGGCTGTCAAAATTTTCATAAAACGATCGATCCCCCCGGATAAGGCCGATCAAGTGATGCCTCTTTTTCAAGATCTGCGCTCTTTGGCGATGGACCAGCCCGGCTATATTTCCGGAGAGACGCTCCACAGCATAGATCGCCCGTGGGAAATCGTGGTGATCAGTACCTGGCAGACGGTGAAGGAATGGCAAGATTGGATCGCCAATAAAGAAAGGTTGATCATTCAGGGCCAAATTGATATGCTGCTCGGGAAAAATACCCAATACGAAGTCTATCAATACGGATAAGATTTGATTATTCATGGCGATACTCTTGATTGAAGGGTCATGTGACTTTCCACCAGCGCTTCGTGACGAGCGCAACATGAGGCGGTAGGCTGCCCCTATGAATATCTCTTCCAACAATCAGCTGGTTCCCTACCATCGGGGGCCCCGGCAGCTCGCGCCCCATTGGCAGAGAGAACCTCTCTCTGCCCCGGCAAAGCGCTTCCCGGCCACCCAGCGGTATGTCCGGATGCCGCCTTTCCAGTCTTCCGGATATAACGTTCACACCCCGGATCAAAATTCAATCTATACTTCCAATTGCCGAATCAACGAACAAGAAATGAACCATGTTGGGTCACTGATCGATATTTATGCTTAACGTTTTGTTCCACATCGGTGTTAACTGCCGGCTGTCAGGGGGATGACCCGCGTTGACCGCCCGCCTTGGCAGGATTTGTGAGGCCGACATCATGCAACCGGACCGAGATTCGGAATATATACAGATCGTCGTATTGGAAAATGGTATCGAGGCCCAACTGATCGGTTCCATTTTGGACCAGCGTGACATCCCCTACCGGATTCGCTCCTATCATGACACGGCCTACGATGGATTATTTCAGTTCCAGAAAGGATGGGGTAAACTGCTGGCACCGGCATCCCATCGACAGGAAATTCTGGCGGTGATCGAAGAGGTGCGATCAACCGATGACCACAGGCCTGATCATCATTAATGGCCGGGACAAACAGGTCACCACCTTTGCGCCTGTGCTTGGACAAACGGGAACAGGAGGAGCCGAAAAATGCTGGAAGCCGATGATTATTTTGATCTAAGTACATTTCAACACAAAAAGATCTTTCAGGATATCGAATATGTATGGGAGGCTATCGGCAAGCTCGAAGCCTACATAACCCATACAATTTCTCCTAACCTGGGCTGGATCGGGGGGGGCACGTCAAATTCACCCCGGGTGGTTTCGGAAGGAAGCGAATTTAAAGCTTCGTGTGAAATCAAGCGGGGGAAAATCTCCCAAGGCGGACTGGAGGTCAGAAGCGAGGGCCAAAAAGTCGCCGGCGCATCGGTCATCGATGCCGGCGCCTTCATTTATGATGAAAATGTTCAAATTGGCCAGGGATCTATAATTGAATCCGGTGCCCTGATAAAAGGACCGACCATTATCGGCAATCATGTTGAAATCAGGCAGGGGGCCTACATCAGGGGCAATTGTATCATTGGCGACAATTGTGTTGTCGGCCATGCGACTGAAATGAAAAACGCCATTATGTTAAACGGTTCCAAGGCGGCTCATTTTGCTTATGTGGGAGACAGCATCCTGGGAAACGATGTCAATCTCGGCGCCGGGACCCGGCTTGCCAATATTTATTTAATAGACATCAATATCATCATCCTTGCTGAAAACAAAAGATATAGAACCGACTTGAAAAAACTTGGCGCAATTATTGGAGACGGCACCCAGACGGGATGCAATTGCGTCTGTAATCCCGGCACCCTGGTTGGCAGGTCATCCCTCATCTTCCCGGGGGTGACGGTGGCAGCCAAAGTTTACCCCCCCGGTTCGAAAATAGGCCATAACGTAATGAATCTGTTTGAAGTCAAGTAGACCCGAATGGGAATTTTGGTTTTATTCAGATGTTTTGGTTGATTTTTTGACTTTTATGTATAAATTGGACTCATATTGCTGCGCTTACATTCGCAATCAGCGCTCGATCAGGAATGACAGAAAGTCGTCGCAAAGAAAACGTGTCCTTATTAACCGCTAAATGTCAAAGAAGGATTAGCCATGTCACCAACGAATATCAGCAACCCGTCACAAGGTCTCGCCAGTCCGGATTTTGAAAAGGCATTGCAGATCGGTCGTCCGCCCACCATCGCCAGGCTCTTCCCGCACTCCAGAGCCTTGATTGTCAGTGGTAAATTTATCGACCTGGCCATGCTTGCCAAAGGAAAGGCCATTACCATGGCAGCCAATGGCCGGAGCAGTTTTGTCATTCGCGGGGCACTCAAAGCGGCCCAGAGAGCCAATGCCGCCCTGATCATCGAAATCGCCAAATCAGAGGGCGGCGCCAATGCCTATTGTGCGGTGAACTACTGGAACATCGCCAGAATAGTAGACGCTGCCTGCAACGAAATGGGTATAACGGTTCCCGTGGCCATTCATGCCGATCATTATGGTCTAAAAAACGATCAGGACGTGGAAGACGCCAAAACTGAAATACCCTCTATTTTCGACGCCGGCATAACCTCCATCGCCATCGATGCCTCGCACATGCCGGATGACAAAAACCTGCTGGCCAATCTGGAACTCAATCCTCATATACCGCCATGGGCTGGACTCGAGACGGAAATCGGTGAAATCAAGGGTAAAGAGGGTCTGTCGACCGTTGAAGAAGCGCTATTTCTCATCCAGGGGCTAAACGCCCATGATATTTTTCCGAATTGGATCGCCTTAAATAACGGCACGACCCATGGTATTGAAGCCAGCGACACGGGCATCCAGGTCGATCTAACCGCTCAGATTCATGCGGCCCTGACCAAGTACAATGTCTCAGGAGCGCAACACGGCACCTCCGGTAATAATTCCGACCGCTTACGAGAAATTGCCGCCAGAACCAGAACCACCAAGGCCAATGTCGCAACCGCCCTTCAGATGATCTCATGGGGCCTGGAGGTCAACGATTTCGGCAATGCCCAGCTCGACGGCCAGGGCAATTTCATCAAGGTAAAAGATCAAGGTGTCACCGAAGCGCTGTGGACCGAAATGGTGGCCTATGCGCAGGCTCAGGGTTGGCAGGGCGGAAACTTTAAAAAACTTAATTTGCCCTTCGAAAACAAACTGCTCGGCCAAACAGCCAAGGTAAGAGAAAGGATGATCAGCCGGGTTGAAGACTTCGTCTACAACATGCTGGTTAACGTCTTGAACACCAGGGATACAGCGCCGCTCGCCGTTGAAGCCATTCTCAGCGCCGGATCATATGACGCGGCTCCGAAAGCCGAAAGGATTGAAGATCCCGCCGAGTGGACCCCGGAAAAAATCGTCGCGCGGGCCGCTGCAATTGATAGCGACAAGGGGCCGGAGGGGGATTTCGACGACTAACGACCCGATCCGGATTTAATTGGCATAAAAGCTGATCATCGCCCGGCATCGATGCAACATCGGATGCTGGAGATTCATTATCCTGGCCTTTTTTCACCCTCTGTGGGAAAAGGCCAGCCAAAATCCTCTGCGATAAATTCTCTTTAAATTCAATAATTTATTGGGGAAATCATCTTTTTCTTCTCCTTGCCCCTCAATTTTTCCTAAAGTCTGGCGATAAAGTCTCCGATATACAAGTCAGGAGGATTTCGGAATGTTTGTACCAAGCTATCAGATGCATAATGTTTTAAACGTCTACAGCAAGCAGCTGAGACAAAACATCGCATCTGCCAACAGGAAAAACCTGTCAGAAAAATTGCCGACTGATCAGGTAAGCTTGACTGCGAAGGGAAAAAGACTGGCAACAATGCAAAAGGTATCAGAAGACATAATTAAAAAAATTTCCCGACTGGGAACCCGCAACGGTGACCGACAGCTGCCAGCGGAACAGGCCAAAAAGGATGGGGTGGAAACGGAAACCGCCGCGGAGGAGTCGCAAGAAACAACTTTTGTTTTCAATGTCATTGATACCATCAATCAAAAACGAAAAAATACGCTTTCAGTGGAGGATTCCGGCTTTTTGATCAAACGGCTCGAGCAGTTGTCCAAGAAGGTAGGCGAGAAAAAGACGGAATCTTGGGTTTAATGATTGGCAGAAGGCCAATTACCCGCAACCAGAACAAAAGAGGAAAGTTTCAGCTGTTCGAATGACAAACGGCTAAGCGTTATAAGGGGGTTAAAATGATTAACGCAATTGGGGAAGCCACAATGCAGCAGTTCGTAAGGTCAAACTACAACAGTGAGACCTACGACAAAGACCTTGAGGCTCAGAAGACAGAGAAGGTCAAGGAACATCGTCCGGTGGAAAAAAGTGAGGATGCACACAAACCCGGCATGGATCTGAAATCCGAAGAACAGATGCAAACCCGCAACAACCTTGAGGACGGCAAACTAGTCGTCGAACAATACGACGACTCCGGCAGACTGGTCAAGGTAACGCCTCCCGGCTACATACTCCCGGGTCAAACGGCATAAATGGCCAGCCGCTCATTGACGATATTGCGTAACATTGGTTTATAACAGCGAGCCTCTGTACTCGATGCTGGATACCTGCTGTTTCAAGGCCCGGTGGTTAAATCCATCAATGGTTGCGAAACAACAGGTTTTGAGCACCGAGTAACAGATTCAACCTCAGACGGATAGCCACGCCCTCGCACCCAATCCCGCTTAAGCATCCCGGCCCGTTATGCAGGATCGATTTTTTGCCAGATCTGCGCTTTTTGCGCGGCGGTGAGATCTTCCAAACCCTGTTCGCCGTCCGCTATCAGATCCTGCATCTTTTTGACCTTTTGCTCGAATTTATGAACGGCGCTGGCGAGCGCGGTTTCCGGATGGATCTTAGCCCGGCGGCAGATATTTACCAGCGCAAACAACAGATGGCCGAACGCTTCGAAACGCAGCTCTTCGTCTTGCTGTCGCAGCGCAGCTTTTAATCTCTGCCGCAGTTCGTCCGGATTCTGAAATCCCGTCTTCATTTCGGTCCATTCAACTCCGCTTTTAGCGGCGCGATCTGATACTCGATAGGCCCGCATCAGGGATGGCATGCCGGCAGGCACTGAATCAAGGCTGGAAGAATTGGGCGATGACTTTTTCTCGTCGCGCTTTATCTTATGCCAGTTTTGGACGACCTCCTCGCTGTCGCTGACCGTCCGGTCGCCAAACACATGAGGATGGCGCCGAATCATCTTCGTGGTAATCGCCTCGGCAACATCCTGCAGGTCAAACTGCCCGTCCTCCTGAAACATTCTGGCGATAAAGACGATATGGAACAGAACATCGCCAAGCTCTTCACGTATCTCACCGGGGTCTCCCTTTATGATGGCTTCAGCCAACTCAAAGACTTCTTCGATCAAATAAACACTGACGCTGCGGGGCGTCTGCATTTTATCCCAGGGGCATCCCTTTTTCCCCCGCAGGGTTGCCACCAGTCTCGATAGGGCAGTTAGATGAGATTCGGAATGATTTAGTTTGGAATTTTCCACGCTTTTTTATGTTCCCCCAGCTTGGCTTTAAAATCTTGCTTCATTTCTTTGGAGATCACCTTCGCCATTTTTTCTGAAACCCATGACACATGGGGCGCCAGCTCGGAGTTTTTAATAAAAGCAGCTCCTTTGGGGAGAAACGCGGTGAGGGTAATAAACAGGATGGAAACGATCAATACGCCTTTCAGGACACCGAAGACGAAACCGCCGATACGGTCGACCCAGCCTAAAAATGCGATGTTCAGCAAATATTTTATGATGACGCCCAGGACACCGACCACGATCAGCACACCGCAAAATATGGCCAAAAAACTCAATATGTTAAGGTATGCCGTGTCATGGATCAACCCTGCCAGCAAACCGGCCAGTACCTGATAGTAGGTGTAAGCAGCATAGAAGCCACCCAAAACACCGATGATGGACGACAGCTCCTTGACCAGGCCCCTGAAAAGGCCTCTCACCAGGCTGTACCCCAGGATAACGATTATTAAAATATCAAATGGATTCATGATTTAGAACCACTTCTAGGCCCCACCACAGCAGGATTGAGCGCGCCAGGAATCAATGGGTTGAAGTAACAAAGCAGATTTATGGAGTCAAGCCATTTTTCTTTTGGGGCCAAAAGCAATTTGGCATTTGCAATCGCTAAAACATTTGCAATCGCTAAAAAAGGTATGATAGTTATGGGTGTTAGGTCTATAATCATAAAATGGAAATATTGATCGCATGACAGATGACGCAAAAGGTTCCCAAACCAGCATTGATTTTGCCGAAATTGAACTTGCCCGACAATTATTCGGCGAACATAACAGTAACTTACAAAAAATAGCCAAGGATACGGATGTTACCATTAATGCCAGGGGCAACACGGTTTTTATTGACGGGGATAAGATTGCCACCGCTCTGGCCGCCAACATTCTCAACCAGCTTTATGGGATCTTAAAAGAAGGATTCCCCATTCACCCCAACGACATCGATTTCGCTGTAAGACTGTTAAGCGGCGACGATCGCATCAAGTTAAAGGAAATCTTTCTGGACCGGGTGTACATTAGCTCGAAAAAGAGCGCTGTAACCCCTAAAAGCCTGGCCCAAAAAGAATATATCGAGGCCATTCGCACGCACGATATTGTATTTGGCATCGGCCCGGCCGGAACGGGCAAAACCTATCTGGCGATGGCAATGGCTGTCTCGGCCCTATCCAGAGGTATCGTCAGCCGCATTATTCTGACGCGGCCGGCAGTGGAAGCCGGAGAGGCCCTCGGGTTTTTGCCGGGGGATCTGGCCGAAAAGGTTGACCCCTATCTCAGGCCCCTTTATGATGCCCTTCACGATATGATGCGATTTGAAAAAGCAGCCAATTTGATGCAAAAGGGCATTATTGAGGTGGCCCCCATTGCCTTCATGCGGGGACGCACTTTAAACGATTCTTTTATCATTCTGGATGAGGCCCAAAATACAACCTCGGAACAGATGAAAATGTTTTTGACGCGCATTGGATTCAATTCCAAGGCGGTCATCACGGGTGATATCACCCAAATTGATTTGCCGTCTGACAGAACATCCGGGCTGATTGAAACTAAAAACATTTTACAGGATATCAGTGGCATTCGTTTCGTTTTTTTCTCCAAAAGGGATGTCGTCCGACACAAACTTGTTCAGAAAATAATTCAAGCCTATGAAGAGCTTGAAGCAGCCAAAGTTAAGCATAATTCTAAATGAGCAAAGAGAAAAGCAAAGAGCCCGCCGGGAAAATACTCAATTCGGACCAGCGCTTTCGCTGGGTTATCTTATTTGGCCTGACGATCCTTTTCAGCCTGATCCTGTTTCCCAGTCTGGTGACAACCAAACATGAATATGATCTGGGAGATGTCGCTGAGCGGGATATCAAGTCGCCGAGAGATTTTTTTATCGAAGATCAGGTCGCAACTGAGTTAAATCGTCAGCTGGCCGAAGAAAATGTGCTAACGGTTTATGATTACGATGCAGAGCTTGGCCCCCAGATAGCCCTCAACGTCGAAGAGATTTTCGCCCAGATGAGAGCCGCTTCCGCGGCGCATGACATAACGTCGGCACCGATTCCGACGGCGGCTGAAAACACCGATGAGACGAGCGCCAAGACACCGAAACCCTCGCTAAATGTCATCACCGACAAACGCAAATACCTTGAAGAGAAGCTTGGCATAATGGTGACCCGGGGCGCTTTCAGTGCATTGGAGACCGCCGGCTTTTCGGAAGAAACCGCCAACCTTATCAAACAGATACTGTTGAAAATCCTGGAAAACGGGGTCGTAACCAATAAAGAGATTTTGCTTAAAGAAGCGGAAAAAGGCATTGTTCTTAGAAATGTCAGCACCCAAAAGGAGGAAACGGTACACCAGTTAAAGCAATTTTACGGCCTCGACCAGGCCAAAACAATGGTTCGCATCGTCGGTCAACCCCTGCTCAACGACCTGGATTATGGCATGCTGAACCTGGTGGTGGATTTTGTGCAACGGCTGATCCAGCCCAATATCACCCTGAACCGCAACGAGACCCAGGAGCGCAGAAAAGCCGCTAGCTCGCAGATCAAACCCGTTCTCCATAAAATCAAGGCCGGCGAGATGCTCCTGCGCGAGGGTGAACGCGTCACCGAAGTCCAGCTGCTAAAACTCAAGGCCCTTGTCACGCAGACCAAAAAGCAACGGGATCTTTTCACCAGTGTCGGGGCGGCTCTGATGCTGATATGCCTGTTGATCACTACTTACATCCTTCATCTGGGTCGACCCGGACGCTTTTCAGCAGAGCACAACAAAAGCCTGCTGTTTATGGCCTGCGTATTTATAACCTTCTGCCTGCTGGCTGAAATCAGTTATAAGTTGTCCGAGGTGTTGACCCTGAACTCAACCCTTCCCATCCAAATGAGCTCCACCTGGTTCGGCATCCCCCTGGCATCGGGCGCCATGATTGTGTGCGTGTTCCTGGGAATTAGGACCGCCGTGCCCATTGCCATGGTAATGGCCGTCTCTTTTGCGGTCATTTTCGGTAACAGTTTGCCCTATTTTCTGTTTTTTTTCATCAGCGGCAGCATGGCAGCTTACTGGATCCAAAACTGCCGGGAGCGCAAGGTCTTCATAACTGCCGGCGCCAAGCTTGGATTGCTCAATGTTTTACTGGTGACCGCCATCGATTTCTATCGGGCCGATCTGTCCGGCTCCAAGCTTCTATATGACTGGGTTTTCGGCTTCATGGGAGGCATCGGCGCCGGCATCGTGACCGCCGGCATTGTTCCCCTGGTGGAAATGGCGTTCGGCTATACGACGGATATTTCCCTGCTCGAGCAGGCCAATCTGGACCGCCCGCTTCTGCGCAGGCTCATGCTCGAGGCGCCGGGAACTTATCATCACTCGGTAATCGTGGGATCTCTGGTGGAGGCAGCTGCATCTGAAATAGGCGCCAATCATTTGCTTGCCAAAGTCTGCGGTTATTACCATGATATCGGCAAAATTAACAAACCCTTATATTTCATAGAAAATCAGACCAACGGCAAAAATAAACACGACAAACTGGCACCTTCCATGTCCGGCCTGATCCTGATTGCCCATGTCAAGGAGGGCGTTGAAATCGCCAAAGAGCACAAACTCGGTCAGGATATTATCAACACCATCAGGCAACACCACGGTACCAGCTTCATCAAATACTTCTACGACAAAGCCAAACAGTTGAAAGGAGAAGATCAAGTCAATATAGATGATTTCAGATATCCCGGCCCCAAACCACAAACCCGGGAAGTCGGCCTGGTCATGCTGGCCGATGTGGTCGAGGCGGCGTCAAGAACCCTTGACAATCCGACGCCGTCAAGGATCCAGGGACTGGTCCAGAACCTCATCAATAACATCTTTTCAGACGGTCAGCTGGATGAATGTGAGTTGACCCTAAAAGACCTGCACAAGATCGCCAGAAGCTTCAACAAGATATTGTACGGCATCCACCATCACCGGATCGAATACACTGAAAGGCGGCCATCAGCCGGCGAAAACGGCAAAGGAAGACTGAAAAATGGAAGTGCTGATAGACAACAGGCAAAGCAGGCACAAAATATCATCGAAGACGATAAAGCAAACGGTTCAGGTCATCTTAGACGCCTTGGACTGTCCTGACAGCGAAATTTCCATCCTCATTGTGGATGATCCCCAAATAGCAGAATTAAATCGACAGTATCTTAACCGCGAGGGCCCGACCAATGTTATCGCCTTTGCCATGCGTGAAGGAGAATTCCCGGATCTAAGCCCCCATCTTCTGGGTGATGTGGTCATTTCAATGGACACGGCCGCCCGCGAAGCTCGGATTGCCGCTATGAGCCTGCAGCGTCGATTCAACGAGCTGCTGGTGCACGGCATATTGCATCTGATGGGCTACGATCACGAAACAACAGAAGATGATGCACGGAAGATGGAAGATAAGAGCAGGGAAATTTTGGCTCTACTTGATGAAACTTAGGCAACATTGATTAGAAATCCGAAACACGAAATCCCTGGCCCAGACCGAATAACCATCCTCAATGCTATTAGTTTTCTGAATAATGAATATTGGGGTTATGGCAGTCACAACCAATTAAGTCGTGCCAGGGCGGGCAGGTGTTCGGATTTCGAATTTACAGAATTCGAATTATAACTCAGCAACGAAAGGGAGATCTTGAGTATGTCTGGATTGGCCGTAAAAGTTGACCAGGTGGCAGCCTTAAGAGCCGCGCGCAAGAGTCAGATTCCAGATCCGGTAACCGCCGCTGTTGTGGCAGAGCTTGCCGGTGCCGACGGTATCATCGTTCACCTGTATCAAAACCGCAGGCATATTAAAGATAGGGATGTCCGCATCTTGCGCAGCGTGGTCCAGAGTAAACTTATCTTGGAAATGGCATCGACATCCGAAATGGTTGGTGTCGCCCTGGACATAAAACCGGACCTGGTTACCCTCGTACCGGAAAGGCGGGAAGAATTCACTTCCGAGGGAGGACTCGATCTGATTGTTCACCGGGACGATATTTCTGAAACGGTGGCCACCTTGCAAAACAGCGGTATCCCGGTGGCCCTTCTGGTAGATCCCGAGCCCGAACAAATAAAGATGGCCCACGGCAGCAATGCCAGCATCATTGAAATCCATACGGGCATTTACTGTGAAGCCAAGACCGCTCAAAAAAGGCATCAAGCCTTTTTAAACATTATCGATGCTGTTAAACTGGCCCACAAACTTAAACTCAGTGTTAAAGCCGGGCGGGGGTTGTGTTATAAAACCATTAAAGCATTCAAAGGCATTCACGAAATTGACGAATTCAGCATCGGTCACAGCATTATATCCCGGGCCCTGATGACGGGAATGCGGGATGCCGTCGAGGAAATGGTCCGTTTGATACGGGCGCTGTGACGCGTTCCGCGTTGCGGGGTGCGGGGTGCATGTTACGTGTTGCGGGTTGCGCGTTCGGAGGATACAGATCCTCACCGCGTAACCCGCAACACGCAACGCGCAATTGATTCGAATTAGCTCGTAACTGGCAACCTAAACGTTTATTTGGCTAATATTTCTGGAGAAGCCCCCATGTATCTAGTTACCGCCAACGAAATGCAGGAGATGGATCGCCGGACGATCAAAAACTTCGGCATACCCGGCATGGTTCTGATGGAAAACGCCGGTCGGGGCGCGACCCGTTTTTTTCTTGAGCAATTCCCGGATATCGAAAACCATCAGGTTGGTGTGATTGCCGGACGGGGCAACAACGGCGGCGATGGCTATGTGATGGCGCGCTACCTGAAGCAGCAAGGCGTTTCCGTCAAAGTGTACCTGCTTGGCACCGCCAGCCGCGTTCAGGGTGACGCCGCGGCCAATCTTAAATTCCTCAAACCGCTTGATATCCCGCTGGTAGAGCTTTCCGATGAAGCCGCATTTTCCAAACACCAATCCGAAATAGCCCGGTTGGACGTGTACATCGATGCCATCCTCGGCACTGGATTAAAATCGGATGTCAAAGGATTTTTCAAAACCGTCATCGAATTTATCAATGGCCTCGATAAGCCCGTATTCGCGGTCGACATTCCATCGGGTTTGAATTCAGACACCGGCCAAGTTTGCGGCACCTGCATCCGGGCCAAGGCCACGGCAACCTTCGCCTTTGCCAAAACCGGCCACCTGATTTATCCCGGGGCTCAGCATACCGGCGCACTGCGCATCGTCGATATCGGCATCCCATTGCCTATCGTCGAGGCGGTAAAGCCCCGCCAGCGGCTTTTAACCGGCGATCTCATCCAATCCTGGTTAGCCCCCCGGGCACCGGATGCCCACAAGGGTACGACCGGCCATTTGCTGGTCATCGCCGGCTCTCCCGGTAAAACGGGGGCTGCGGCAATGGCCTGTATGGCAGCTCTGCGCAGCGGTGCCGGCCTCGTGACGCTGGGGATTGCCCGGAGCCTGAATGCCGTGCTGGAAACCCAAATCCTGGAGGCGATGACAACACCACTGCCGGAGACCCCGGCCGGGGTTCTGGGTGAATCCGCTTTCGAGATCATAAGTAATTTGATGGAAGGAAAAAGATGTGTGGCGATAGGCCCGGGGCTGGGGCAGGATGAGGAGACCAAACGCCTTGTCCACAAAATCGTCGAATCCTCCCCTATTCCAATCGTCATCGATGCCGATGGGCTGAACAACCTGGCTGCCAGCCCCCGGGTCCTTGAAGGCGCCTGCGCTCCCGTCATCTTGACGCCGCATCCCGGTGAAATGGCGCGCCTGGCGGATATCCCAACCGGCACCGTCCAGCAGGACCGCATAAAATGCGCCCGGGATTTTGCCACCGCTTACAATGTCCATGTCATCCTGAAAGGCGCCCATACGGTGATCGCACACCCCGACGGTCAGGTGGTTATCAATCCCACCGGCAATGCCGGGATGGCCTCCGGCGGCATGGGTGATGTTCTGACCGGCATGATTGCCGGTCTGATAACCCAGGGGATTGCACCGCCCGAGGCCTGCCGGGTCGGCGTCTATTTGCACGGGGCTGCAGCCGACAGCCTCGCCCAAAAAATGGGCCCGTACGGCTATCTGGCCGGGGATGTTATGGAGGCAATTCCTGGTGAAATTAAGAAAATTGTTTGCAACGAGTCGTCAATTTTTATGGAGGTATGAGTAAAATTCCAAGCACCAACTACCAAATCTCAAGCAAATCCCAATGACCCAAATCCGCTTATATGGCCAATAAAAAAATAAATATTAAGACCCATTCGGCTGATGAAACCCGGAAAGTGGGTCAAAAAATCGGCACCCTGACAAACCAGCCACTGATCATTGCCCTTAGCGGAGATCTGGGCAGCGGTAAAACCGCTTTTGTGCAAGGCCTTGCCATGGGTCTGGAGGTCCCGGACGACTATTACATCACCAGCCCGACCTTCACCCTGATCAATGAATATCCAGGGCGTCTGCGCCTGATGCATGTGGATCTATATCGCTTGGATGGCATTGCCGACCTTGAAGACCTCGGCCTGGACGAAAGCTTGTATGATCAGGCCGTCATCGCCATCGAATGGGCCGATAAGCTGTCGGACAGACTGCCGGCGAGCCATCTCGCCGTCAGCATGGAAATCATCGATGATAACTGCCGCACCCTGAGTCTGGATGCGACTGGACATCATGAGGTGAATTTGCTATTAGCTCTGATGGACGCATTGGCGGAATAGTTTCAACCCAAATCGAATAATCCGAGGGGTCGAAGGGTTTAACCGTTCGCCCCTTGTATGATCTAAGGAGTTATGTAACCAAAATGAGCCTAATTGTACAAAAATTCGGCGGCACCTCTGTAGCGGATCCGGAGCGCATCATGAATGTCGCCAAACGGGTTGCCAAAACCTATGACCAGGGAAACGATGTCGTGGTGATCTTGTCGGCGATGGCCGGCGTCACCGACGGCTTGATCGCAATGGCTCGCAAAGTCTCGGAATCTCCCGACAATCGGGAGCTTGACGTGCTTCTGGCCACCGGGGAACAAACCACCTGCGCCCTTCTGGCGATGAACTTGAAATCAATGAATTATCCGGCTCAGTCTTTGATGGGTCACCAGGTTGAGGTAATGACCGATCACTGCTTCGGCAATGCCCGCATTCTGGACATTAAGGCCGATCGTATCCGGGAGCTCTTAGAGAAGCGCCATATCGTCGTGGTGGCTGGATTTCAAGGCTGCGACCCCGACGGCAACATCACCACCCTCGGACGGGGAGGGTCCGACACATCCGCTGTTGCCATCGCCGCGGCTGTCAAGGCGGATGTCTGCGAAATTTACACGGACGTGGACGGGATTTATACCGCTGATCCCAATATTTGCCCTAAAGCCCGCAAGCTTGATACCATATCCTATGACGAAATGCTGAACATGGCCAGCCTGGGTGCCAAAGTGCTGCAAATTCGGTCGGTGGGATTCGCCAAGAAATACAAAATTCCGGTGCATGTGAGATCATCTTTCAGCGAAGAGGAGGGAACCATGGTAGTAGATGAAAATTCCGGCATGGAACGTTTGGTCGTTTCCGGTGTCACCCACGATACTAACCAAGCCCGGATCACCCTTAAAAAAGTCCCGGATCAACCCGGGGTGGCGGCCAAGATTTTTTCGCCCATGGCCAGTGCCGGAATAGTTGTGGATATGATCATCCAAAATACACGGGCCGAAGGACAAACCGATCTGACCTTTACGGTGCCTCGAAATGACTTTAAAAAAGCCCTTAAACTGCAAAAAGAGGTGGCGGCTGACATTGGTGCTGAAGAAGTGTTCGGAGACCAAAATATTGCCAAAATATCCGTCATCGGCGTTGGCATGAAGGATCATTCGGGGGTCGCCTCCACCATGTTCGCTGCCCTGGCCAACGAAAACATAAATATTACCATGATCAGTACATCTGAAATCAGAATTTCCTGCGTTATCGAGGAGAAATACGCCGAGCTGGCGGTACGGGTGCTGCATACCGCCTTTGGGCTGGATACTCGGGAATGAATGGATTTGGGATGAGGGATTGCAGATTGGCATAGAATTCACCTCGCAACGCGCAACCCGCAACTAGCAACCCGTAAGTCGCAGCACGAATCGATGAGAAAATTTAGCCCCGATCAATTATTATTGGCTTTGCTGTTAGGGGCCATCATTATGGGACTGACGATTTATCGGATCATCAGTATTTTTTAGGTCGGCCCCGGTGAAGCTGCATCTCGCACCAATCCAAGGAATCTCAGGTGCGTGCCCGTCACTAGCGGTTAACATCCCGCCCTGCAGGCATATCTCGAAATAAGGGGATAAATTGAGCCATGATCGCCCGCGACATAATGCAGACCCACTATCTTACCCTTGCCCCCTCCGATACGATCGCTGAGGCAGTCAACACATTTCACCGGGCGGCTGCCTCGGAGAAGAAAAAAGTATTCGGCCTGATGGTCACAGACGATAGCGATCATCTGGTGGGTATGCTGTCCATGTACGACATTTTGTTGTTCATCCAACCTAAGCATATTCAAATATGGGGCGAAATGGAGGATCTGGATCCTTCAGAGCTGTATGAGGAACGGCTTCAGCAAGTGAAATCGATTCTGGTCGGTGATATTATGACCGCTGAGGTGGTAACCATATCTCCGGATACCCATCTGATGGTGATTGCCGATATTATGATTAAAAAGCATATTCGGCGATTGCCGGTCGTCGATGATCGCGAAGTCGTCGGTATCGTTTATGTTTCTGATGTGTTTCACCATTTATTGGAACAATTCTTTCCCCCCGGAACCGCTTCCAGCCGCCGGTCTTAATGGCCGGAAGATGATCCCGTACCAGGCAGCGTCAACGAGCACCCGCAAAGCGGGTGGCTCGGATTTTCCCGCCCTCATGGGCGAGGGAAGACAACAGCACGTCAGTGTTTTGAGCGTTGCGGTTGTCATCCGCCTCAGGCGGATTTGAAAACAACCCATCAGGCCGGCGGCCAATCCAGGCCCCGCCCCTGACCTGAGCCCCCGAAAGAGGTCATGATATGCCCCGTGTCATCAAGCGACATGTGTTAAGCGGCATTACCGTCAAAGAAGCCATGCGCCGGCAGGTGATCAATTTGTCCCAGAGCGCGCCCATCGACTATTGCATCAACCGGATGATAAAATATAAAATCAATTCGGTCCTGCTCTATAACAGCGATGAGCGTCCCGTTGGAGTCGTAACCAAAACTGACATCATGAGTGCCTTTTACGCCGAATTGCCAATCAAATCACCGGCAGAAAACATAATGGTGGGACCGCCCCTGTGCTGCCATCCGGATGACGAACTCGAACTGGCCCTGGATTGCATGCACCAGAACGGCGTGCATCGGCTTTACGTGATCGGAACGGATGCGGCAGAGGTCATCGGCGTTCTGGCTTACCCGGACATCGTCGGACTTTTGTATCGCTATTGCCGGGCCTGCAACAAAGGGTTTATAAAGGCCAGAGGAAGCGACCCAGCCGATGAATACCGCCGCATGAAGGTCCAAGACGTCATGACGGGCCATGTGACGGCCTGCCTGCAAACTGACACCCTGGTGACGGTCATTGAGGAGCTTACCAAACACCGCTGTGGTGCGGTGTTAATTACCGGCGCCGAAAACAAGGCGGTGGGGGTGGTGTCTAAAACCGATTTGATCGTGGCTTACAAACATGGCGTCAGAGCGGATGTCAGCGCCCGAGCGGTGATGAGTAAACCGGTAAAGTCCTGCAGCGCAGGAGCGAAATTATCCGACGCCATCCAACTGATGTTGCTCCGGGATGTGCAGCGAATCTTCATCCACACTGCCGACCCCTCGCAAATCGTCGGTGTCCTGTCACTTTCAGATGCCGCCAGGTTCCGTTCCGGTTCCTGCCACGCCTGCACTGCCAGCCGTATTCTGTAAACATGAATGACGAACGTCGAAGTTCGAATGACGAATGCTGGAATCGCTCAGGCTCTATCGTTTAGAAGAATTAAAATCGACAGAATACCTTAAATTCAACATTCGTCATTCTTCATTCGTCATTCCAAGTGCCTGCTCGATCTCTTCGGCAACCCGTCGGGCAGCCTCCCGGGGGTCGGCTGCATCCCGGATGGGTCTGCCGATGACAAGGTAGTCGGATCCATTGGTGACGGCCTGGGCGGGTGTGGTAACGCGCTGCTGGTCATCTTTCTTTCCGACAGCCCAGTCGGGGCGAATACCCGGCGTGACGGTAACAAAATCAGCGCCGATTTGCATCTTGATCACCCTGGCCTCAAGCCCGGAACATACCACACCGGAACAACCCGCTTCTGCGGCCATCCGAGCCCGTTTTAAAACCAGCCTGGACATATCCGAATAAAACTCAGAGCGATAGCCGGCGGCTTCGATATCTTGCGCCGCAATACTGGTCAGAACCGTTACGCCGAGGATGCGCACCTTTGCCCGGCTGCCCGCCACGGCGGCCTCCAGCATTTTGGGCGTTTCCCCGCAGTGAACAGTTGCAAAATCAACGCCCAGGTCAGCGACGCCATTCATGGCCCGGGATACCGTCGCCGGAATGTCATGCAGCTTCAAATCCAAGAACACCCCGGCCGAACCAGCTGAATTGATAAATCGAACAATCTCAGGACCCGAGCAGCTCGAGCCCCACTTTGAACAGCCCCACGCGATCAGCTAAAAGCTTGACATAGCGCTTGGCTTCATCGTCTGATGCCACATCCAGGGGAAAGACAATGTAGTCTTTGGCGTTGCGCATACTGAAATCCTTATCAAATGTCTAATGTCTAAAGACTCCCGGGGCACCCAGCCCAGTTCTCCTTCCAGTTGGCTGCAATCTATCGCATATCGCAAATCATGGCCGGGTCTGTCTTTGACAAAAGTGATCAAATCCCTGCGGGAGGTCCGATCGGCTCGGGGCTGCATGTCATCCATCAGATCACAAATCATGTTGACGGTATCAATAATGGCAAGCTCACAGCGACCGCCTCGGCTTGAATGAACACATAGCGCCCGGGTAATTTGCAAGCGACATCGGCGAGATTCTCAGGATTCCCGGCATAGGTTAGCTTATCGACATTAATAACGCCTCCGCCGCAATCGGACGCCAGCAGCAGGTGGCGGATAAATACACTTCCGCTGAATCCGCACCCGCCGGCAACCATCATGTGCTTCATAGATCCTCCTGGTCCAGGCTGAATAAGAGACATCTGCTGCTGTTGCGTTAACACAGGTTCATCTGTTTTCATATCCTAAATTTCCAGAGCCATAAAGCACTTTTTCATACATGCCCAAGCGGGCATCAAGAATTCTATTGAAATAATCAAGTATAAAATGTATAAATATATATTTGTAATATTTACAGGTAAATAACCCAGACAATCCATGCAAATCCAACAACATCACCATGTGGCTGCCGGCAGTTTTTATGTCAGTCACAGCAAGCCGCTGATCCTTCAGTCTTTTCTCGGGACATGTGTCGGTGTGGCCCTTTTTGACGCCGAAGCGCAAGTCGGTGGCTTAATTCATCTACTGCTGCCGGAACCGGCTTCCCAGACCGACCGCACCCAGCCTGAAAAGTATGCTTCAACCGGCTTTCCCCTGTTTCTTGAAGCCCTCTATAACCAGGGGGCTCGGCAAAATGGTCTGAAAGCGTATATCGCCGGCGGCGCCCTGGTGGGACCGTTGAATGACGCCGATTTGAACCTGGATATCGGTGGCCGGACCGTGGAAACCGTCCGGCAATATCTCAGAGCGGAGAAGATTAAGGTTGAGATATCGGAAACCGGCGGGTTCTTCACCTGCAACATAAACCTGAACATGCAAACCGGGCAATGCACCATCGAGCCGGCTCCGTTGGACAGGGATCCAATCCGCGGCGCCATCCGTTTATCGACGGCCGAAGACATCGATCGCGCCATGGAGTCCATCCAGCCGATTCCCCAGGTGGCGCTGAAAATTTTAAGATTGATTGACAATGAAGAATATGAGATCAAAACCCTGGCTGAAGAAATCCGCAAGGATCAGGTTATCAGTGCCCGCACGCTTAAACTGTGCAATTCGGCGGCCTTTTCCGGCAGCAGCAAGGTCGAATCTCTGGATCAGGCCCTCGTGCTTTTGGGGTTGCGACTGCTCGTAAAATTGGTTATCTCGGTCTCGGTCAATGAGCTTTTCAGCCACTCGGGCCTGGGATATTCTTTGTGCAAAGGCGGGTTGTACTATCACGCTATCGGCACGGCCATCATTGCCGAAAAGCTGGCCGATTACACCGGCAGCGCCGAACCCGGCTTGGCTTACACGGCCGGACTACTGCATGATATTGGCAAAGTTGTCCTCGATCAGGCTATCGCCTCGGCTTATCCACTTTTTTACCGGAGGCTGATGGAAGGGGAACATAATTCTATAGACGCGGAAACCGAAATCCTGGGTTTCGATCACACCCAGGTTGGCGCAAAACTGGCCCGCAAGTGGTCGTTTCCGGAATCACTCTGCGACATTATCCGCCACCATCACGGGCCTGAAAAGGCAAGCCGCCACTCCACTGCGGCCTCGAGTTGGAACGGCTGGACACCGAAAGCCTCGCCTCAAGAATGGAGGCCATCGGGCTGTCCACTGAAAAATTTCCTGAGATTGTGGACTTGATACCACTCGGTGTATTCGGATCATCACCGGAAATGACATTTTTGATGTGATTGCAGAAGGTTGCTTTTGTCTGACCCGGACCAGGCCAGACCAAAATGAAAACAAAACACGAAGAGCCCAGAGACTCTGATCAACTGATAATGAGATGGTTTATTCCGGAGACTTTTTACCCTTAGTGGTGAAACAATTTTTCAATACATCGAACCATACCACATTAAAACATACAGCATATGAGCCCGAAGAAAATATCACCAAACCAGCAAAACATGCTGCGGATGCTTCCCGGCGTTGATCACGTTCTGGAAATCTGCAGCACACAGCCTTTTTCCAAGGATGTTCCAAAGGCCGTGCTCGTGAACGCCATCCGCAGAATCCTTGGTACGCTGCGTAGCGGCATCCTTGACTCCGAAGGCGAAATCGCAGCGGAAAGCCTGTCGGATAACAGTATTACCGCCGTGGTCATGGCAACTGTATTCCAGGCCATGACACCCAATTTGAAGCCGCTGGTCAATGCTACCGGTGTGGTTGTGCACACCAATCTCGGTCGTTCGTTGCTGCCTAAAACGGTGATTGAAAACGTGGCTGTCATCGCCGGCTGTTATTCCAACCTGGAATATGACCTGGCAGCCGGTAAAAGAGGTTCCAGGCATGCCGTGGTCGAAGAACTGCTGTGTGACATCAGTGGCGCCCAGGCGGCCATGGCCGTCAATAACAATGCCGGAGCCGTCTTACTTTGCCTGGAGACCATTGCCAGAGACCGGGAAGTCATTGTTTCCAGGGGAGAACTGGTCGAGATCGGCGGTTCTTTCAGGGTGCCCGATGTCATGGCCAAAAGCGGGGGGATTCTAAAAGAGGTCGGCACCACCAATCGCACCCATTTAACAGATTATCAAAATGCAATTGGCGTCAACACCGCCCTGCTGCTCAAAGTGCATCGCAGCAATTACAGTGTCATCGGGTTTACGGCTGAGGTTGGTTTACAGCAACTCGTTGAACTGGGTGCCCGCCATACGATTCCAGTCATGGAGGATCTCGGAAGCGGTACCTTTATCGATTTTTCAAAATACGGCCTGGCGAAAGAACCCACCGTGCAAGAATCAGTGGCGGCCGGCACCGATATCGTCACGTTTAGCGGTGACAAACTACTCGGAGGCCCTCAAGCGGGAATCATCGTGGGCAAAAAAACGATCGTGGACCGGGTCAAGCAGAATCCTCTCGCCCGGGCGCTGCGCCTCGATAAAATGACGCTGGCCGCTCTTGAAAGTACCTTGCGGCTTTATCGGGATGAAGACAAGGCGGTTGAAATGATTCCCACGCTGCGAATGTTGACCATGAAGCCGGGCGATTTAAAGCGCCGGGCGGTCACCCTGGCTGAGGAACTGCAATCTATCGGCAATAGGCGGATGGAAATTACCATCATGGAGCGATCTTCCAGGGCCGGCGGCGGGGCTCTGCCGCTGTTGGAACTGCCGAGCAAATGCCTGGGCATAACGATCAAGGGCATGTCGCCCAATGCACTGGAAAAGAGCCTGCGTCAAAATGATCCGCCCATTATCGGGCGCATCGAAAGCGATGTCTATATCATCGATCCCAGAACCCTGACGGATGACGATCTGCCGATCATAGGCCAGGCGTTTAAAAAAATTATAAAGGGGCTCGCCTGACCATGAAAGCGGACACCCTTTCAGCCCGCAGGAAAAAGATGAAAATCGAACGCGATTAGAAGTTAGGTTATGACAACTGAAAAAAAAATACTGCACCACAGCCATGAATCAACGCGTGATTTTTTGTTTTCGAAGACCGACACCGAGCGGTTAAAGGAAGTTAAAAGCCATGCAACCATTGATGCCGATCAGGCCGTCAAATCCGCTCATCCGGATGTACTCAGCGGCAGTGATTTCATCGACCAGGCCCTTGAACAGTTGGAGCGTGCGGCGCAATTCAGCGCCCTGGTCATCCGGCTTGATCAGCTGATAGAAAAAAGCGGTCCGAACCACCCGGCCGGGGATCATCAGGGGGCGGTTGATGCCGCTGGCATTTTGAATGAGCTGTGCCGCCTGGAAGGCGGCTTGTGGGGCATCCTGGAAAACGGACTCTTCGGCAGCTTTTTCCCGGACCGCAACGGATCGGCTGGTCTGGAGCTGGCCCGTAATTTTCAACACCAGCTGAAGGAGCAAACCGGTCATACGGTTACCATCGGAATCGCCGCTTTTCCCACGATCACTTATCCAAAATCGGAAATCATTAACAATGCCCGCAAAGCGCTTGACCACGCCACTTTTTTTGGGGCTGACAGTTCCGCTGCCTTTGATGATGTCAGCTTAAACATCAGCGGCGATAATTTCTACGAAGAGGGCCAAATTGCAGAAGCCATCCACGAGTTTAAATTGGCCCTTAAACTCGATCCCCGTAATGTAAACGTGCACAACAGTCTCGGCGTGTGTTATGGTCTCCAGAATCGGTATGATGAGGCCATTGCCGAATTTGAAAAGGCGATTGCACTGGAGCCGGAGGAATACATGGCGTTGTACAACCTGGGACTGATCCATCTTTTGATCGAGCAGAAGGATCGTGCCCTGGAACTCTTTCTCGCGGCTGATAAAATCAATGGGGACAATTATGAGGTGGCTTTTCAAACCGGAAAGCTTTACCTGGAAAAAGGCCATATTGAAAAATCCAGGACCTATCTCGAACGCGCCGCTGAATTAAAGCCGACATCCGGTCAAGCCTACCGCTATCTGGGGGACTGCTACGCTGCCGGTCACAAGCTCCAGGCCGCCATCGCAGCCTATAAAAAGGCAATTAAGCACAATCCGCAGGATGCCGCCGCAATGTCGGCCCTGGGGAAAATTTTTGACGACCAGGGTGAAAATCCGGAAATCGCGCGGATGTTTTTGCGCGAAAGCATCGCCCTTTCACCTGAAAACGGCCTTTTTCACCATCGGCTCGGACGGCATTTCTCCCATCAGCAGCGCCTCGACGATGCCTTGAAGGAATTTGTCAGAGCCAAATCACTCGGCTATGATGCCACTGAAGATATCAAGGCCATCAAAGCGCGCAAAAAGGTTGAAAAATGAAAGATGTCATCCTAAGCATCCTGGAGGCGGCCGTCACTGCCAAACGCAACTGTGTGGAATCCAACGTGGACAATCTTATCAAAGGGACAGACTTGCTCACAGCCTGCCTGCGGGCAGGCGGCAAAGTCCTTATTTTTGGCAACGGCGGCAGCGCTGCCGACGCGCAGCATCTGGCGGCCGAATTGGTTAATCGTTTCCAGATAGAGCGCCCTCCCCTGGCCGCCATTGCCCTGACCACCGATTCGTCCGTATTGACCAGCATTGGTAACGATTACCATTTTGATGAAATTTTTTCTAAACAAATCAGCGCGTTGGGTAAAAAGGGGGATATTGCCTGGGGGCTGAGCACCAGCGGCAACTCACCCAATGTCATCAAGGCCTTCGGCACCGCCCAAAAGCTTGGGATGGCCACCATCGGCATGACCGGTCGGGGGGGCAAGATCGCCCGGTGTGCCGACCTCGTATTTGCCGTGGCGTCCGACACCACGGCCAGGATCCAGGAAATCCATATTATGTTGGGTCATATCCTTTGTGAGCTCCTGGAAAGAGCGCTTTACCCGGAAGAATTTCTACCAAAAACCTGAAAAATTCGGGGACTTAATTCCATGGCCAAAAAATTTAAACCCCTCGATTTGAGCAAACTAAAGACCTACAGCCTTTCCGATCGCCCAAGCAAGGTAAAGACCGATGACTTTGCCAGGATCTGGCAAAAGGGGTCATCTTTTCGGGTTTTCTTGGATAGTCTTCCAGATATTCTGGCAGGCCGGGACCTCCGCGAGGTTATATCCGCTATCGCTGCCGCCCATGTCGACAACCGTACCATCATATTCGGTATGGGCGCCCATGTGATCAAGGTCGGGCTCAATCCTATTGTCATCGACTTGATGGAACGCGGCCTCATTACCGCGGTTGCCATGAACGGCGCCGGTATTATCCATGATGCGGAGCTCGCCATGATAGGCCAGACGTCAGAGGATGTCGCCGCGGCCATTGGAGACGGCACTTTCGGCATGGCCCGTGAAACCGGTAACTTTTTGGGCGAGGCCATCAAAACCGTGAAAGGCCATAAAACCGGCCTGGGGGAAGCCGTCGGTCAAGCCATCATCGATCAGCAGCTGCCCATGATGGATCAAAGTATCCTGGCGGCTGGGGTGCGATTGGATATCCCGGTTACCGTCCATGTTGCCATCGGAACCGATATCATTCACATGCACCCGGGCTTTGATCCCCAGAAAACAGGGGCCGCGACCCACCGCGATTTTCGACAGTTTGCATCCATTGTGGCTACCCTTGAAAAAGGGGTTTACCTAAACGTGGGATCTGCGGTAATCTTACCGGAAATATTTTTAAAGGCCACCACCCTTGTGCGCAACCTCGGATATTCACTGGATGAATTTACGACGGTCAACCTGGATTTCATTAAACATTATCGTCCGCTGACCAACGTGATTGCCAGGCCGACCGCCAGAGGCGGACAGGGAATCGGCATCGTCGGGCATCACGAAATTCTCCTGCCGCTGATTGCTGCCGGGGTAATAGAGCTGCTCGAATAGACCGCTCTTGCATTCTTTGGGCCGATGATTATTATTCAACAGCCGGGGGGTGAGTAGTGGAAGCTGTTTCAAAATTGTCGGTTACGATCGGGGGCCTCGCTAACGCGGGATGCCATGTCTAATCTTAACAGATCAAGGTATGCCTCAGGGCCGTCGATTCGGGTTCAAAGCGCCGTCACGCCGGCGGCGTGATTCGTCGGTGAGCATTTTAAACCGAACTGCAGCGCAGCCATTGCGTGTAAGATGCATTTTTAAAACAGCTTCCAGAAGGAGATTATTGAATGCCGATCTACGAGTACCGCTGTGAAAAATGCGGTAAAAATTTTGAATGTCTGATCATCGGATCGGATCAGCCGGAATGTGCCGCCTGCAACAGTAAAAACGTGACCAAGTTGATGTCGGCCTGCGGGTTTGTCAGCAAGGGCGGCGGTGGCGAGACCGTGTCATCATCCGCAGGATCGTCCTGCAGTGGCTGCTCCGCAGGCAGTTGCGCCGGGTGCAGTCCCTGATGCCGGCTTCAATTAAAATCGGCACCAGGGCCAGCAAGCTAGCCCTCTGGCAGGCTAACTGGGTTCAATCGGCACTGAACGAAAAGTTTCCCGACCAAAAGATCGAACTGGTCACCATCAAGACCAAAGGCGACAAGATTCTGGACGTGCCTCTTGCCAAGGTCGGCGGCAAGGGGCTTTTTGTTAAAGAAATCGAGCAGGCCCTGTTGGGGGGCCGCATTGACCTGGCCGTGCACAGTATGAAGGACATGCCGGCAGAGATTCCAGACGGTCTCTGCATCGGGGCTGTTCCGCAACGCGAAGACCCCGCCGATGTCCTGGTTGCCAGAGACGGTCTGGCTTTTTCTAAATTAAAGCGCGGTGCGCTGATCGGTACCAGCAGTCTGCGCCGGGCGGCCCAGCTGCAACATGCCCGCCCCGACATTTCCATTGTTCCGCTGCGGGGCAATCTGGATACCCGCCTAAAAAAGCTGCAGACTGAAAACCTGGACGCCGTTGTACTGGCGGCAGCCGGCATCAAGCGGCTTGAATTGACGCACCGGATTACGGAATACCTTCAGGCGGATATCATGCTGCCGGCGGTGGGTCAGGGGGCCCTGTGCATTGAAATGCGGCAGGACGACCCGGTCATCGGCCCCATGCTGGCAGCTCTTGACCACCCCGATTCCCGGGCGGTGGTACTGGGGGAGCGGGCTTTCTTAAAGCGTCTGGGAGGCAGCTGCCAGGTGCCCATCGCCGGTCACGGAGAAATCGTTACCGCCACATTCGCATTGACCGGTCTGGTGGCAGACGTGGATGGCAGCCGGCTGATCAAAGCCACCTTGTCCGGACCGGCAGACGACACGGAGGCCATCGGTGTCCAACTCGCCGAGCAACTCATTGCCCGGGGGGCAGATAAGATACTAGAAGAACTTAACATACTTGAGCATTAATACGATGAAAGCAAAAGTTTATCTGGTGGGGGCCGGCCCGGGCGACCCGGGACTGATCACTGTAAAAGGCCGACAATGCATCCAGAGTGCAGATGTCATCATCTATGACTATCTCGCCTCGCCTGCCCTTTTAAAGTATGCTTCCCCCCAGACCGAAATGATCTATGTCGGCAAAAAGGGCGGGGATCATACCTTGTCCCAGGACGGAATTAATGCGCTTATTGTTGAAAAAGCAAAGGCCGGTTTGACGGTCTGCCGCTTGAAAGGCGGCGATCCGTTTATTTTTGGCCGCGGCGGAGAAGAAGCCGAGGTGTTAGTGGCCAAAAACCTTGCCTTCGAAGTTGTGCCGGGGGTGACGTCGGCCGTGGCGGCGGCGGCCTATGCCGGCATACCGCTGACCCACCGTAAATTGACCGCCACCCTGGCTTTTGTCACCGGCCATGAAGATCCTCACAAGGAAGAATCCAGTATCGACTGGGAATCTTTGGCCCGTGGGATCGGGACCCTGGTGTTTTTTATGGGGGTCAAAAATTTACCCGATATCACCCAGAAATTAATTGCCAACGGCAAGTCACCGGATACGCCGGTGGCCCTGATTCGATGGGGAACCACCCCCAGCCAGGAAACCGTGACCGGCAACCTTGATAATATTTCCGGGCGGGTTGAAAAAGCCGGACTCAAAGCACCGGCGATTATCGTGGTGGGCGAGGTCGTCGAATTGAGAAAGAGCCTGAAATGGTTTGAAACCAGGCCCTTGCTGGGCAAACGGATCGTCGTCACCCGGGCTCGCGAACAGGCCAGCGACCTGGTAGGGCAGCTGTCCGATCTGGGGGCTGAATGCCTCGAATATCCCACCATTAAAATCGTGCCGGCCCAGGACGTCAAGCCCCTGGACGAGGCTGTTGCGAATCTTGGCACCTTCGATTGGATTATTTTTACGAGTGTTAACGGCGTTAAATATTTTTTTGACCGTGTGTTTGCAACCGGGCGCGACGTACGCGCCTTGAGTCACATCCGTACGGCAGCCATCGGCCCGGCCACGGCTGAAAAAATGCTTCGATTCGGCTTGAAAAGCGACATCATTCCGAAAAACTATCGGGCCGAATCCGTGGTGGAAGCCTTCCGCAGCGAAAAGATGGACGGCCAAAAGATCCTGCTGCCCAGGGCCGGGGAAGCCCGGCCGGTGTTGCCGGTTGAATTGCGCAAGATGGGTGCCGATGTTCATGAGGTAACCGCCTACCTTACCGAAAAAATTCAGGACAACACCGATCTGCTGATCCATCAACTGGAAGAAAAAGCCATTGACCTGATCACTTTTACCAGCTCCTCCACCGTAAAAAATTTCAAGGACCTTCTGCCGCCGGATAAATTCACCCGGCTGATCGATGGGGTTCGAATTGCCAGCATCGGCCCGATTACCACCGACACCGCCTCGGAATTGGGGTTCAAGGTGGACGTCACCGCCGAATCCTACACCATCCCCGGACTGTGTGAAGCGATCTTGGCATACTACCGCAAATACAAGGCCTAGTCTTTCTCCAAAATGCAGGTGTGTGAAGCGCCACCTTTAAAAAGCAACCCATGTGCCGCTGAGCCGCAAATCCGTTATAAAGCAAAAGAATTATTGACCTTTTTGCATATTCTGCTATACATTAACCGGTTTAGCTCCGCTTAACAAGGGCCGCCACGCGGGCGAAACCGTGGTTGTCATAAAGGCGCAAAGTTATTCCAACGGTTTTTTCCACCACCACTTATACCGCCATCCGACAGCTAACATCATCTGCGGCGGATGCGGTATGAAAATTCAAGGATCCCATATGGATAGCTTCCTCGACAGTCTGCCGGCTCTGGTCGACGATATAAAAGCCATCAAAGACATTATCATCACCAACATTGTTCTGATCGGACAAACCCCGGCACCCACGTTTAAAGAAAAAAGACGCGGAATTGTTTTCATGGAGCGGATGGCTGAATTCGGGGTCGATGAAGTCACTACCGACGGTTACCGCAATCCCATCGGCATCATTCGCGGGACGTCATCGGAAAAACCGCCCATTTTTGTTGTGGCTCACTTGGACACGTTTTTTGAAAAAGACATTGTTCATAATTATACCATCAAAGAAAACACCATTACCGGACCGGGAATTCTGGATAATTCTCTGGGTGTCGGTGTCCTGTTGTCCCTGCCGATCATTTTTCAAAAGCTGGACCTTGCTTTCGAGTCGGATATCGTTCTGGCCGGCACCATTCAATCCATTGGCAAGGGGAATTTGCGGGGTGTCAGACACCTGCTGAAAACCTGGCCGACCCCGATCAGGGGCGGCATTTGCATCGAGGGGGTCGAACTCGGACGTCTGAATTATTTTTCCGACGGCATGATCCGGGGTGAAGTCGCCTGCAGTATTTCCGAAGAAAAAGGCATCATGCATAAATACACACCCAACGCCATTTTGATTTTGAACGAGGTTATCAATGGCCTGATGAAGCTGAGCCTGCCTCAACGGCCGCGCTCCAAGGTGGTGATCGGAAAGATCTCGGGTGGGGCCAACCATGGCAAGATTGCCTATGATGCCACGCTGGGATTTGAAATTCGCAGCGACTCCTACAAAATGGTAAAATCCATTTACAACGACATCAGGGACATTGTGGACGGCATCGCTCATGAAAATGAAGTCGGGCTGACGATAAAAACGATCAGTAACCTGAGGGCCGCCCGGTTGAAATTCAACCATCCGCTGGTAAAAAGTTCAGCGGCCGTCTTGGAAACGCTGGGGATAAAGCCCATCAGCAAATCCACCGAATCGGCCCAGTCCATTTTTCTATCACGGAGAATACCGGCAGTAACCCTGGGGATCACCTACGGCGAAAATTACTATACTTCCAAAGCCACCATGGAAATTGAACCCATGTTTAAAGGTATTGCCCAGATTCTCGGGGTTCTCAAGGCCATTGACAGCGGGGTCTGCGATGAGCCATAAATGGCTGGACAATAATACGTTTCACTATTCGGATTTCAAGGACCTTTTTGGCCTGGTCGAGGAAAAGCAAAAAAAGGATCTCAAGATATCCCTGTGCCTGCCGACCCTGAATGAAGAAAAGACCATCGCCAAAGAAATTATCGTCATGAAGTCCGAACTGATGACACGCTATCCGCTGGTGGATGAGATTGTGGTCATTGACTCCGGCTCAACGGACAATACGGTAAATATCGCCAAATCCTTTGGCGCGGATGTTTACGATGCCAACGAAATTCTGCCCCATCTGGAAAAATTCAAAGGTAAGGGGGAAAACCTCTGGAAAGCCCTTTATATCACCAAAGGCGACATCATCGTTTATATCGACGCGGATATTAAGAATATTCATCACCGCTTTGCCTATGGATTGATCGGTCCGCTTTTGTTATATGACCACATTAAGTATGCCAAAGCCTTTTACGACCGACCGATTTCCATCGGTAAAAACAAAATCAGACCCACCGGCGGCGGAAGGGTGACCGAACTTGTTATCCGACCCCTTTTTTCATTGTTTTTTCCAGAGCTTACCCAGATAATTCAGCCCCTTTCGGGTGAGTATGCCGGGTATCGGGATGTACTGGACAAAATCCCCTTTCCCATCGGCTATGGGGTGGAAACCAGCATGATCCTGGATATCTATGAAAAATGGGGATTGGACGTCATTGCCCAGGTTGATCTGGACCGTCGCATCCACCGCAACCAGGATACCAAAGCACTGGGCCGAATGTCCTTTGCGATCTTAAAAACCTTCATCAATCGTCAAAAAAGGTCCGGTTTAATCGAATTAAAAAACAACCTATATGATGAAATCATCCAGTACAATCTGGTTGAAAGCCAGTATCAGCCGGATGCCTTAAAGATTGTCGGCTTCGAGAGACCGCCGATGATTGAAATTCCGGAGTACTGCGAAAAGTTTAATATCAAAAACTAGTTGATGTACACATATTTTGTAATCAGGATATTGAAAAGTGGCTGATTTAAAACTAATCGATCCCTGCAACCGCTATTTGAATTATCTGCGCATCTCAATCACCGACCGCTGCAACCTGAAATGTATCTATTGTGTGCCCCGGGATCAAATCCCGCGATTGTCACATGATGAAATCCTAACCTACGAAGAAATATTGAGAATCGTCCAGGTGGGTGTAAGCTTGGGCATCTCCAAAGTCCGGGTAACCGGCGGAGAACCACTGGTTCGAAAGGGTGTCTATGATTTTTTGCGTGAATTGCGCCGGCTGGACGGCTTGAAGGACCTGTCTTTGACGACCAATGCGGTTGCGCTGAAAGACAATTTGAAAAAATTAGAATCGGCTGGAATTAGAAGAATTAATGTCAGCCTGGATACGCTCAAGCGGGAAAAGTTTGCCGGGATTACCGGAATGGACTGTTTCGATCAGGTCTGGCAGGGTATCGAAAGGGCCCGGGAGATCGGGTTTCACCCTATCAAGATAAACATCGTGGCCCTCAATGGCGTAAATGATGATGAATTAACGGCCATGGCACAATTATCCTTTGATCATCCCTATCACATAAGATTTATTGAATACATGCCCATTGGCGAATCTCAAATGGGTAACGGACCTCTTCTACTGGCTCCTGAAATCAAAAAACGCATCAGCGTGCTGGGCAATCTGATTCCGGTTCGCAACGCGGCCAACGATGGCCCGGCCCAGCGCTATCGGTTTGAAGGGGCTCTGGGCGAAATCGGTTTTATTCACGCCCTGAGCCATCATTTTTGTGACCGCTGCAACCGCCTGAGGTTGACGGCCCGCGGACAACTCAGACCGTGCCTGCTGTCAGATCACCATGAGGACGTAAAAGGTCCTTTGCGCAGCGGATGTTCGGATCGTCAGCTGGCCGAGATTTTCTTTAAAGCCGTCCGCCATAAGCCGTCCGACCACAATCTTTCGGTGCAGCGCCCGTCACGGGTCTGCGGTCAGATGAATTCCATCGGCGGGTGACAACCGCGGTGGGCGAACCGCCTTTAAGGCAGGGTGGGCCGGCATGGGACGGCAGAGCCACTGTTCGCGGATTTTGGGCATAAAAAAGCCTGAGCCGCAGCAGTGGGAGGCTACATTTACTCGCACAATTAGCATAATACGGCTCAGGCTTACGCGAAATACCCATACGAACATTGCCGCTTTGTCATCAGGCCCAGAGAGTATGGGTATTATAAGCCCTGCCATTTAACAGGCTAATACCAACAAATCAAGTTTTTTTTTATTTCGAGCCATTTTTTTTCAAGGAGGGGTCCCATGGAAATTTCAACTGTTGCCATCGAAAATCCGAACAATATGAATTTGATCCTGGGCCAGTCCCATTTCATTAAAACCGTGGAAGACATCCATGAGGCCATGGTATCAACGGTACCGATGGCCAAATTCGGTCTGGCTTTCTGTGAAGCATCGGATGTGTGCCTGGTAAGGCATACCGGAACGGACGAGGAAATGCTTGAATTGGCTAAAAAAAATGCCTATGCCCTATCAGCCGGTCATAGTTTTATCCTTTTCATGAAGGACATGTATCCGGTCAATGTTTTGAACGCGATTAAAAATGTGCCGGAAGTGTGTCGCATTTTTTGTGCCACGGCAAATCCGGTAGAGGTCATCATCGTGCAGACAGAGCTGGGGCGCGGCATCCTGGGCGTCATCGACGGTTCTGCGTCCAAGGGTATCGAATCCGATGATGACATTAAAGCCCGCAAGGACCTGCTGCGAGCTATCGGCTACAAGCAGTGAGCCGTGCCGGGGAGGGGCAGCATCTCATGGCACCCCATGAATCCATCCATCGGGATTTGGCCGATCCGTCATTTTTGTTTTGACAATTGACCACCATTAAACTATGGTAGCGGCGCTCATGGGGCTGGCTCCCTGCTGCCGGCTCATTTTCTGTTTTTTTGATCGACTTCGGAAGGATAGTTGAAATCCCCATGCACCGGAGAACCTGTAACTGCCATGAACGATCATAGAAACAACGCCCGCATCAAACACAAAGCCGACATTCAATTCGAAAACTATTTCTCAGGAAAGCATTACAAAGCCCGCATGTTTAACTACAGCCTGGGCGGTATGTATTTTGAAGCCGACTACGCCCCGCTGCCCGGTACCGAAATTTATATCGGTGTCGATAACTCACCCTACGATGCGGGAGCCGATGTGTACCGTGCCCAGGTACGCTGGCGCAAACAATTGAAGTCCAAATTGTCCCATCATCAGTTCGGCGTCGGCGTAAAATATTTTCAACCCGTCACTGTCTGAACGCCGTCTTGGTATACGGATGTTGAGATGGGTTCTAATGACGTTGTTTCCGGAATCTACCTGAAATGCACAGCGCTGACATGGTTGCGACAGCCTCGATCAATTCGGGCAGTGATATTTGTTCGTTAAACCCTCCCAGATGAGGGCCGGACCGAATCAGGATGTCGTGGTGCCCTTTCTGCAGGGGCTTGATCTCCTCATCGGCATACCCTCTCTGGCGCAGGATGAATTTAAAGGCATCATCGGTCATATCCTCCTGGTCAGCCACCCGAAAAATTTCTTCCATATATCGATCAACCCCCATCTCCTCCGTCATACGGCCGCAGAGATCATCGATATTCAACGGGATCTTTACCGGGTCCGGCGCGCAGATCGTTGGGATATTGGAAATACTGCCGGTGCGCGACAAAGCCGATGGCGTAGCGGCCGGAACGTAAACCGCAATGGTCCGGTAATTGGGAGAGTCTGATCAGGTGGGTGGCTTTAAATTTGATAACTTTGGGAACATTAAACCTCAGTGGAAACAAATGGCGCTGAGCGCGAAGATACGTCATCCACTGCGCCTCGCACATCAGATCCTTCAGCGGCTCTTGGCCCCGGGCCAGTTTAAACACCAGCAGATGCCCGTTGCCCTGGATGGGAGCTGCAATACTACGCCCGTAAAAAACAGCGGCATTCTTCAGGTTAATACCGGTCGAGGATAGGGCCTGTTGCCAGGTCAAACGGGGTATCGGTCCGCTGATATCCGTATCAAGTTCGGGCCCGCGCAGGGTACACGGCAGCAAACCCATGGCTTCGGCAGTTGCGCGGTGGCTGTTGCCGGAGGCGGTTGCCAGGATATTCTGCAACACCGCAAACGTACGCTCGACCAATGACCGCTCGCGGCTATAAACAGCGATCGAACTCAGGGCTTCAGCCGCAATTCGATAGAAAAAAAGACTTTGACGCTGGTGTAAAAAACGGGTATCCAGCAGAACGTCGCGCAGGCTGGTAATGAGGCGCGAATCAACCAAATCGGGCATTTTCCCGACCAGCGAACGAATATGATGCAGGGCGTGGTATTGGGTAACATAGTCTGTTGCCGCATCCTTAAGCTCTCGTTCAGAGTCGGTTTTCAGGTTCGCCAGGTAGGATTTTGTAAGCGCACGCGCTGTGTCTTGGTTCATCTGGGTGCCAGTCTCAGCTTGGGGAACAACCCCGCAAGCAACGCTGCAGGATTTTGCAACCCGGCGCTACCGGTGGCACCGGTCCAGGGCCGCTTTCATTCTTTCCAAAGCCTTTGCCAGCAAACTTCGCGGGCATCCGAAATTCAGCCGCACAAAGCCGGGACCGTCGAACTCGATCCCATCCTGAAGGCCGACGCCGGCCGCTTCGAAAAATTTGGCCGGATTTTCCAGCCCGCTGTCCCGCATATCTATCCAGGCCAGATAGGTGGCTTCCACCGGAGCTATTGAAAGCGGCGCCATCTGCTCTGCGACGCCGGCAATGGTGGCCAGGTTGCCGCGAAGATAATCCAGCAAGGCGGCATGCCAGTCGGCACATTCGGCAAAAGCCGCCATTGCGGCTGCATAGCCCAAAACATTGGGTCTGGGAACGATGCCGGCCATGCAACTCTTAAACCGGCGCCGAAGTGTTTTATCAGAAATTACGGCAAAAGCGCAACCCAGGCCGGGCAGATTGAACGTCTTGCTGGGTGCCATCAGGGTGATGGTGCGTGCAGCCACCTCCGGATCCAATGTGGCCGTCGGCACATGGGCCTTGTCTTCATCCAGAATCAAGCCGCAGTGAATCTCATCGGAGCATATAACGATGTTGTGTTTTAAGCAGATCCCTGCCAGCTCAGTCAGTTCGCTACGTGTATATACACGACCAACCGGGTTGTGCGGATTACATAAAATAAACATCCGCGTCCGGGTGGTAATCATCTGTTCAAGCCGTTCAAAATCAAATTGCCAGCGGTTATCTTTTTCTTTCAGCGGAACCCTGGTGAGCGTGCGGCGGCTGAATCCGGGAGCGGACAGAAAGGGCGGATAAACCGGAACGGCCGTGATCACATCATCGCCATCTTCTCCCACCGCGCGGCAGGCGACGTTTAAACCGGTTACCAGCCCGGGTAACCACACCAGCCATTCTGGTTTTACGGTCCAATCATAGGTCTGCCGGAGCATGTTAACCACCTGATCGTTTAGAGCTTGCGGCGTCAGGGTATAGCCAAATACGCCGTCAGCCGCCCGCTGCTCTATGGCCCTGATAACGGCCGGAGGGGAACGGAAATCCATGTCCGCCACCCACATGGGGATGACATCCCGATCTTTATATTTCTCCCATTTCATGCTGGCAGTGCCGCGCCGCTCTGCCGGTGTGTCGAAATCGAAATAGTCTGATGCTGTCATGGTAAGGTCCGCTTCTTGTCTTTCCTGAAAACTGTTTCAACTGAAGGCCAGATGCGTTTTCAAACGAATTCAACTGTTGCGTCCCGTAAATGCCTTTTAAAAAATGGGCGAATTCTCGACACGGGACCGCGGTGCTGGTCCGCAAATCCATGCAGGGCGCAACACTAGTAAAATTCAAAGCTTTTGTCAAATATATCCGGATCTTCAAAATCCGAGCGCCCCACCAGCTTGACGGCATGGTGTCCACGCTGGCGCATACTGCCGACATCGGGGATTCCCATGGGAAAAAAGATGATGAATTCCAACCGATCTGAATCTTTGGCAATTCCACGGGAATTAAAGATGCTTTCGAACCTTAGATCCGGATGCGGCAACATTTCAAGCTGATCATAGGCTACGAGCCGATAGGGTAAAAATACGGTCGGATCCTTGGCCGCCCCGATGTGAACCACCTGGTGCCAGCCGGAGTTGATCTGAATATCCAAGCGCCTCTGGGGAAACGATTCCGGCATCCACCGCGGAACAAATGCGTCGATTTCCCCGGGAGCGGGAATTATGCGTTTCACCCTTTTGGGATCGGGCACATAGAAATGATAGCAGCCACAAGTGTTCATGATGTCAAGCATGAAAGGCGCGCCGTCATTATCCAGAGAAACTCTCACCGTCAGTCCATCCAAATCCCCCCGTTCAATCCAGGGAGAGTTCGGCCCTTTTCTGGCAGAATACCAGAAAACGTAATTAAGCTGCAATACCGGCTCACCCTTGAAGCGCGCATGGGTCAGATAATAATAGACCGTCGGCTGCTGGAAATCGATCCTGACGCGCCCGTCTTGCCAGACCACTGCGCCGATTCTGTCATAGGAATGCACCTGATCCTGCCGGATCAACGGTGCAAACATGGCCGCCAACGTCTTTGTATCAGTGTCTGAAGGGATGGGAGCCCCGAGCGCATTGCTGCGCCAGCGGTTTAGGATCACACTAACATTGAGCCGTGAATAGGCCGCCGGCGCGGATGGGCCATAGACAATCAGTTCTCCCTGGATGGGCAGCTGATCCAGCGGCTTCTGGTGCCAGTTTCTAAATTCACCCTGCACCCGATTGGTGACAAAGGCGACGGGCAGGGAGGTAATCGGATAGAGGCCGATGATGCGATAGGCGGTTTTATATTCGTCGATATTGACGGCTGCGGCCTCAACGACTTCAAAAAAGTCTGCCCGACGCAGATCATGGTTCAGCATCTTGTCGGAATACAGCGCCGCGCGCGCCTGCAGGGTATCCCGATCGAACTTTTCACCAAGCGCCAGGGCCAGGTCCCTGACGGCATTGGACGGAAGGTTGTGAATTTCCTTTTTACGGGCTTCCATGTCGAGTTGCTGCAACCAACGTACCCACTGCTCTTTACGGGCGTCGGTGTCCAGGTCACGCTTTAAACCGGTCAAAAACCGATTGGTACGCAGGTAGGGGAAACCGGATACCGGGAAAGAGGCGGCATTGCGGGCATCGGCTTCGACCACGATGCGATCCAGCACCTCGAAAAAGTGAACATATTTCGCCGGCCGCTGGAAATCGGCAACCTGCTGATTCACACCGGTTGTGGCACAGGCATGGAGGAGTAGCGAGAAGAGTATAAGTATATACTTTAATTTTGGATTTAGTTGCATAATTACAATGATCTTCTCGAGTGTTCCTCAGGAATATGGTTATCCGTTGCAATTAAGTTTCAGGTGTCAGGTGTCAGATGACCTGTCTGCGCACCCGGCCTGCAGGTTCGGGCCCCATAATCGAAGATCTAAACTTCTCACCGGACGTCTTTCCTCGGTCAGTTCGAGACTGACACCTGAAATCAAAATTTCGGCACGTAACACCGATGATAGCCGCTTTGTGCCAGTTTTGGCCCGCCTGCAACCTATCGTTTGGTTTTCAACAACTCCTGGTAGGCCTCGGTCAATCTTACAAACTTATCGTGATCACCGCCTTTATCCGGGTGGATCTTTTGGGCCTTTTGACGATATTGTCGGGTGAGCTCCCTGGCACTCATTTTTCTCAATTCCTCTTTGGATCGGCCAAAGACCGTGCTGGCCTCTTGGAGGCCGACGCTATTGCTTCCAGGCGGCGGGCGGTAGTCCCGGCGGTTGTTGATGAATTGGCGCAGGTATTCGTCCATAAAGGAACTGGGGGCGAAGTCATAATCAAAATACATCAGCACATACCTGATCAGATAGTCGTTGAGCCTGTCCTCAAAAGGCATACCGGCCCAGAATAACGGATCCGTGTTCAGGAGGCAAATCTGGTGGATAAAATGTTCGTCAATTTGGGTCTGGTCGAGCATCTGGGGATGGTTCCTGGCGACGGATTCAGCAAAGTAACGTTGCAGGTTAAAACTGACATAGGCATATATCTTGTACTCCCGGATCGGCAGTTCATGCTCCATGTCTATGAACATCTGCTCAATTTCATCCCGGCTTTTGTTCAAAAACCGACGGAACATTTTTGGCGGCAGACGGGTGAGATGACACTGATCCGTGTGACCGAATCTAAGAAAATGCCATCGTCTTTTATCGAACATATGAATCCTGGCATCGGGGTCTTCGCCTGCAGGCCGTTTTTTTCGTTCTGACCGCTGCCGTTTTTCCCGGTTGCGAAAAGGCTCCAGCGCTCTGCGGATCCGGGGGCGCAGGAACCGCCAGAAGATGTCTTCAAGTACCACCGGGTCCGCTTCTTTGCCCAGCGCAATAATCTGGTTTTCAATCACCGCGTCGACGTAGAAGGAATTCCCGCCGGGATAAATGATAAAACGACCGGGATCCGGGCCTAGAGCGATTAATTCCCGGCTCAGAAAATATTCCCCGTGGGGATAGGATTCCCTGATGAAATAGCAGATTCTTCCATTTATATATTTTTGCGCCAAGTACAAAGTGTATAATTCCAGAATTTTTTTTAAATTGTTTCAGGGGTCGGGGCGTTTTTCTTTCAAACCCTTTCTAAAAGCGAAATGAATGATCGTTTGCAAAATCCGCGCACTGACTGAATGGATTAGGGATCGTCGCCAAAGAACAGGGATTGGCAACCGATTGCCGACGGCTGGGCGGACCAAATCTGAATTTAACCTATTGTAATCATAACCTTTTGCTGTTCTTTTGCTACGAGCCCTTGGCCATGCGTTTGCGCGGGTTCGCCGGCGATTGGGCATGCAGCGCGCTACGCCAAAAAAACTCCC